>Ga0157360_1000032_pt1 | contig 82084 bp, 75 predicted proteins | sample AttlaeALBM1_FD_111483 | JGI IMG/M metagenome (GOLD analysis project Ga0157360, IMG submission 111483) | Fungus gardens microbial communities from leaf cutter ant in Ribeirão Preto, State of São Paulo, Brazil - Atta laevigata ALBM1 | ecosystem: Host-associated > Fungi > Mycelium > Unclassified ...
GTCCCGGCTTTGTGTCGTTCCCAGGGAGCGATCCGGCAGGGCATGACCCTGCAAGCCCGATCAGGACCGCTTCATGGAAATCCGTAACATCGCCATTATCGCGCACGTCGATCATGGCAAGACTACCCTCGTCGATCAGCTTCTCAAGCAGTCCGGTTCGTTCCGCGAGAACCAGCACGTTGCAGAACGCGCCATGGACAGCAACGACCTTGAGCGTGAGCGTGGCATCACCATTCTTGCCAAGTGCACCTCGGTCGTCTGGAACGACACGCGCATCAACATCATCGACACCCCAGGCCACGCCGATTTCGGTGGTGAGGTCGAGCGTATCCTGAGCATGGTGGATGGCGCGATCATCCTGGTCGACTCGGCTGAAGGCGCTCTGCCGCAGACGAAGTTCGTTCTGGGCAAGGCTCTGGCCCGTGGCCTGCGTCCGATCGTGGTCGTCAACAAGATCGACCGTGGCGATGCCCGTCCCGACGAAGTTCATGAAGAAATCTTCGATCTGTTCGCGGCACTTGGCGCCGACGAGCATCAGCTCGACTTCCCGATGCTCTACGCTTCGGGCCGTCAGGGCTGGGCCGATATGGAAATGAACGGTCCGCGCAAGGATCTTTCCCCGCTGTTCGATCTGGTGCTGCGTCATGTGCCCACGCCGGGTCTGGACAAGGAAGCGCCGTTCGGCATGGTTGCGACCATTCTCGAGAGCGACAACTTCCTGGGCCGCATTCTGACGGGTCGTATCGAGCAGGGCCGCGCCCGCGTGAACATGCCGGTGCGCGTGCTGCGTCCCGATGGCTCGGTTGTCGAAACCGGTCGTCTGACGAAGCTGCTGTCCTTCCGTGGCCTCGATCGTGTGCCGGTGGAAGAAGCCGAAGCCGGTGACATCGTGGCCGTGGCCGGTCTGTCCGACGCGACCATTCCTGACACCATTGCGGACCCGGCTCTCGATGCGCCGCTGCCCTCGACCCCGGTCGATCCGCCGACCCTGACCATGACCTTCCGCATCAATGACGGCCCTCTGGGCGGTCGTGAAGGCAAGAAGGTGACGTCGCGCCAGATCCGTGACCGTCTGTTCAAGGAAACCGAAGGCAACGTCGCCATCAAGGTTACCGAGAGCGCCGAAAGCGAAGCCTTCGAGGTTGCCGGCCGTGGTGAACTTCAGCTTGGCGTGCTTATCGAGACCATGCGTCGCGAAGGCTTCGAGCTGACCATTGGTCGTCCGCGCGTTCTCTTCCGCACCAACGAAGAGACCGGCGAGCGTGAAGAGCCGTACGAAGAGGTTCTGGTCGACGTCGACGAGCCCTATTCGGGCGTGGTCGTCGAAAAGATGTCGATGCGTAAGGGCGTGATGCAGGACATGCGTCCGTCGGGTGGTGACAAGGTTCGTCTGACCTTCCTCATCCCGTCGCGCGGCCTGATCGGCTATCACGGCGAGTTCCTGACCGACACGCGCGGCACAGGCATCATGAACCGTCTGTTCGCTGGCTATAAGCCCTATGCAGGCACGATCGAAGGCCGTCGTAACGGCTCGCTGATCTCGGCAGAAGACGGTGCGACCACGCAGTACGCCCTGTTCTCGCTGCAGGATCGCGGTACGCTTTTCGTCGATGCTGGCGAGAAGATCTACACGGGCATGATTCTCGGCGAGCATTCGCGTGAGAACGATCTCGACGTGAACGCCGTGCGTGAAAAGAAGCTGACGAACATCCGCGCCGCCGGCAAGGACGACGCGCTGCTTCTGACCCCGCCGCGCAAGATGAGCCTCGAGCAGGCCATTGCCTATATCGAAGACGACGAGCTGGTTGAAGTGACGCCGTCTGCGGTGCGTATCCGCAAGCGCTACCTCGACCCGAATGAGCGCAAGCGCATGTCCAAGGTCAAGTCTGACATCTGATCTTTCGGAAAGGGTCATCGGATACGATGGCCCTTTTCTGATGAACATGTCGCGATTAAGGCGAATATACGCCTTTACCGTGCGATTACAGTCATTTTATTAAATTTACCCCGAGACGATTTGAAAAAATACTGATAGCGTCCACGTTGTCATGAGTTCAGATGAGCCGGGTTCTTCGGTCTTACTGACACCTGTGATTATGTGAATTTGCTTTCTGGAGCTCGTTTCATGCTCGTTTTCAATCGTCGCCTTCTCACCGGTGTTGCCGCTCTTGCCATGACGTTGAGCGTTCCTGCTTTTGCTCAGGACGCAGCTCCGGCTGCCCAGGCTCCCGCCGCTGCTGCGCCGGCCGCTCCGGAAGCCACAGCTCCGGCTCCGACGTCTGAAGCTGCTCCGGCAGCATCGACCGACGACAAGGCTGCCAAGCACAAGCATAAGGGCAAGCACAAGCACAAGCACCACAAGAAGGGTGCAGAAGCTGCCGCCGAGAAGGACGCTTCCGGCAACTGATCGATCTTCTGATCGACCATGGAAAACGGGGCCGTTTACGGCCCCGTTTTTTGTTGTTCAAGTATCGAAAGCAAAACTCGTCAATATCCCGTACAGATACGGCTACTTTCCTGAAGGGGGATGGCGTTGGCCAATGCAGACCGGACCCGTGATCGGTTGATGTGTGTCAGCGCAGATGCGCCAGTGGATAGCCTCAGCCTGGTTCTGGTATAATGACTGCCCGACGCGGTCGGGCGCGATGGACCGTTGCAAAAGGTACCATTCGGCTCTCTGTCTCATCCCAGAGCGTGTGACGGAACAGTTCACGTATCGCCTCGCCCAATCCAAAGGTTTTGACCTCGCTGAAAATGCTGTGTGCTTCATGGCAGGCGGCCAGGCGGTAGTTCGGAATGCCCGGTGCGGCGTGATGGATGTGATGCAGGCCGATATTGCCTGAAAACCAGTTGAGCAAGCGCGGCAGGCGCAGGAAGGAACATCCGGTGAGCGCAGCCTCGAATGCATTCCAGTGCTCCGAGCGCTCCTAGTGCACCCCTTCAAACTTGTGTTGCACCAGAAACAGGGCGACCCCTATGACCGCAGCAGGATAAACCACGCCGAATGCCAGCAAAGCAGTTGTCCCGAATCCGAAGATATAGGCAAGCCCACCATAGAGCAGCAACAGGCAGAGATTCGTCGTGTGAACGCCCCAGCGTTCCGCCTGCCAGCTGCGAGGGGTGTCAAATGGAATGCGGTAGACAATAAAGAAGATGAGGGGGGCATGATCAGGATCGAGATAATAGGATTTTTGGATATCCTGTAAACAAGACGTTCCGATCTTGACATGTTGTAATATTCGGAGACTGTTGTGCAGTCGGAGTAAATATCGGAGAGTCTTCCCAGACTTTCTATATTGTTCCAGTCGCCGTGGTGTATTGCATGGTGACGACGCCAGTGATCATAAGGTGTCAATGTGTGCAGGGAACAGAGACGCCCTACAAGACGATTGACTGCGGCTGAGCGGAAAAGTGATCCATGCCCGCAATCATGTTGCAGCGTGAAGGTGCGTATTGCCAGGCCACTGGCCAGGGGAAGCAGCAGCAGCACGGCATGGATATGGTGACATGCCCGTGAAAAGAACGGCATAGCAGGCAAGCAACCCGCCTATGGTGGTTACTGCCTGAAAGAGACTCGTGGGATGATGCGGAGACTGATAGGTTTTGACGGAACGGATATCTGACATACGGTCACGGACCGCATCTGTCTTGGGCGAGGCAAGGTGCGGCATGATTTCTCGAAAACTATTTCTCTGCGGGAACGTTTTGAGTTAACGGCATATTTCGTTTTGTGCAATCATCCTGATCAATATGCCTCGCAATCGCCTCAGTGTATCGTGCGTTATTGCAATGCATCAGGATCCGTCGCGCTCAGCAAGATGCAAGAGGGTAGCGGCATTATGCGCGTGTCAGGAGTGTCTGCGTGACACCCCTTTGCGCCTTTATGCGAGGCTGGGCCCCGCAATCCTCAGGATGTGTAGCGATCCAGAGAAAGATCGAGCGACGGAATATCCGTGCGCTTGCCGCTGATGCGGTCGGCCAGAATACGGCCTGAGCCGCAGGCCATGGTCCAGCCCAGTGTGCCATGACCTGTATTGAGCCAGAGATTGCTGTAACGGCCCGACGGCCCGATGACGGGGGTGCCGTCGGGGGTGCAGGGGCGCAGGCCGGTCCAGTAGCGGGCGCGGCTTAGATCGGCACCGCCATACATCTCGTTGAACGAGAGTTCCAGCGTTTCGCGACGATCCTGGCTCAGCTTGAGGCGCCAGCCTGTCAGTTCTGCCGTCCCACCAATGCGGATGCGATCGCCAAGGCGCGTCATGGCGACCTTGTAGGTCTCGTCATTGACCGTCGAGGTCGGCACGCGGCTCTCATCGGTGATCGGAGCGGTGAGCGAGTAGCCCTTGACCGGATAGACCGGCAGATCGAGTTCGATTGGCTTGAGCAGGCGGGGCGAGTAGCTGCCCAGTGCCAGAACATAGGCGTCGGCTGTCAGACGGCCAGCGCTGGTGCGAATGCCGTAAATGGCGTCGCTCGCGGCTTCGATAGCCTCGATTTCGGTACGGAAGCGGAAGCTGACACCCTTTTCTGCCGCCATGGCAGCCAGACGCTGCGTGAACAGATAGGCATCACCCGATTCATCGCCGGGCAGGCGAAGGCCGCCCTTGAGAAGATGACGCGCACCGGTCAGGCCTGGTTCATATTTCAGAACATCATCTGTTCCCAGAAGGTCGTGTTTTACGCCACTTTCTTCCAGAAGACGCATGTCTTCATATGCGTGCTCAACCTGCTTGTCGGTACGGAAAAGCTGGATCAGTCCCTTCTGACCATCATCATAGGTGATGCCGGTGGAACGTCTCAGTTCAGCCTGACAGTCGCGACTGTACTCCGCAATACGCAGCATACGGCTCTTGTTGATATCATAGGCATGATGCGTGCAGTTGGTCAGAAGCTGCGTCATGAAGCGCAGCATCGGGGCATTGACGGCAGCGGCACGAACGACCAGCGGAGCGTGTTTCTGGAACATCCACCGTGCGGCCTTGAGGGGCAGGCCAGGCATGGCCCAGGGCGTGGAATAGCCCGGTGAAACCTGTCCGGCATTGGCAAAGGAGGTTTCGAGTCCGACACCGGGCTGGCGATCGATAACCTCAACCTCATGGCCCTGTTCAGCGAGATACCAGGCAGTAGTGACGCCAATCACACCGGCGCCCATGACGATGATCTTCATGGTGAACTCTCAATGTATTCACGATGGAAGCGCTTGCCGAGACTGGTCAGCAACTCATATCCGATCGTATCCAGTGCTGAGGCTAGGTCGTCCAGCGGACGATGGGGGCCAATCAGCTCGAAACCCGTGCCGGAGGGCAGATCCATGTCGCCCAGCGCGGTAATATCCAGCGCCATGCAATCCATGGAAATACGCCCCACGACGGGCAGGGAGATTTCCGGTCTTGCCGGCAGAACCGCGCTGGTGAGACCACCGGCACGTCTGTGAAAGCCGTCCGCATAGCCGACTGAAAGCGTGGCAATACGGGTCTTTTGCGTTGCTATGAAGCGCGCGCTGTAACCGACAGCCGTATCCGGTTCAATCCAGCGATCCTGAACCAGTCCCCCCAGCAGGGTGACGACCTGGTGCATCGGGTTGGCGCGGTGAGGGGTGGGATTACCGCCGTAAAGTGCATAGCCGGGGCGAACCAAGTCGTGATGGAACGACGTACCCAGGAAAATGCCGCTCGATGCTGCAAGGCTGGCAGGCAAAGCCGGGAGCTTTTGTCTGAGGGCGTTGAAACGCTGGCGCTGGCCGTCATTGCGTGGGGATGCAGCATCGTCGGCGCAGGCAAGATGACTCATGACGAAAGTGATATCGAGCACGTCATGAAGGCCATCGGCGCAAAACGAATCAAGATCCTCGCTGGAAAGGCCAAAGCGGGACATGCCACTATCGAGTTGCAGGATACAGGCGTGTTTGCTGCCGGTTTTCCGGCACAGCGCAGCCCAGCGACGGGTCTGATCAAGACTGTTCAGAACAGGAGTCAGGCCGGAGGCAGCCAGAAGCGTCTCGGTTCCGGCTGGAGGGCCATTCAGAATGCAGATGGCCGCATCATCCGGCAGGAGAGGACGCAGGCCGAGCCCCTCATCGATTGTGGCGACGAAAAAACGGCGACACCCGGCCCGGTAGAGGGCGGGAGCAACATGTCTCACGCCAAGCCCGTAGGCATCGGCCTTGACGGCGGCGCCTACGGCGACATCGTGACCGACCTGGTGTCTCAGCAGGGTATAATTCTGTTTGAGAGCATCGAGGTCGATACGCAGCCATCCTCCGGCGGATTGCCTTGCGCCTGCTTCCCCCTCGTTTTGCAGCACGGTCATTCGGGTCTGGGTCTTTCGATCGTTACGATACCATTCTAAACTGCACCTTGCCATCGCTCAAGAGCTGACGGGTACGCCCTTGCTGGTCGAATATTCAAAATGCAGCGCCTGATCGGGGTGGACGATTGGATGTATCGCATGAGCTGCCATCGCCGCCTCACTGAAGCCCTGTAAAATCAGCTTGAGCTTGCCTGGATAGGTAACGACATCGCCAATGGCGAATACGCCGGGCAGGCTGGTCTCCATGGTTGACGGGGTCACGGGCAGGGTGCTGCGAATGGTGTCGATATTCCAGGTGGCAATTGGACCAAGATCGGTCGAAAGGCCGTAAAAGGGGAGAAGTGTATCGGCCTCGATACGGCGTACCTGCCCTTCAAGATCGATCACATCGACGGCCGAGAGGGCACCATTCTCACCTTGCAGCGCATGAAGCTGATAGGGCACGACCTTCTCGATACGACCATCTGCGACACGGGTTTCAATCTGAGAAAGGGTTTCCGGCGCACCACGGAAGCGATCGCGACGATGGAGCAGGTAGATCTTTTCAGCGATGTCAGAAAGTGAAAGTGCCCAGTCGAGGGCGGAGTCGCCACCGCCCGCCACTACGATGCGCTTGCCGGCAAAATCGGCACGCTTGCGCACATAATACTGAACGGCACCGCTTGCTTCATAGGAATCGAGCCCGTCGAGCGGCGGGCGGTTCGGGCCGAAGGCGCCGGCACCGGCAGCGATAATGACAGCGCGCGCGGTCACCACATTTCCCTTGTCGGTCTCGAGCGTGAAATCACCGCGTGTACCAAAGAGTTTCTCGACACGCTGGCCAAGCAGACGTGGCACATCAAAGGGGGCAATCTGCGCATCGAGTGCAGCGATCAGTGCGCCACCTTCGATCGAGGGATGACCCGGGATATCATAGATCGGTTTTTCGGGATAAAGCGCCGCACACTGACCGCCAATCTCTCCCAGTGCGTCGATCAGCACACAGGAAAGTTTGAGCATCCCGCATTCGAACGCCGCAAAAAGAGCGGTCGGCCCTGCACCGATAATGGCAACGTCGATGTCGAGAGGAGTCTGGCCCATAAGCACGTTCAATCCTGTCCGTTCAAACCTGTGTCGTCTAGCAGCTAACAGAAACCGTCTCTGGCGCCCAGAGCCTGAAGCCCTCTGAGGGAGAGTGACTTCAGACACAACTCCGTTGCGTGTCTTCTTTGGCTTTGATACGAAAGCTGCCAGCATCAAGAGTCGGCATGTCATGTCGGCGCCAACCTGCTCCCGGGCAAGGTGGTATCTCCGGTTTTACCGGAGAGATGTGGCCGCTCCGGCAATCTCGGGACATGCCACACCCCTCTTTTCGCCCGGAGCGCCTGTTCGTCCAGAAAGGACTCACCGTCGTGGCCCAGCAATTTGCCAGTGATAATTATGCCGGTATCTGTCCCGAAGTCTGGGACGTGATGCAGCAGGCCAATGAAGGGTCGGTTCCGGCGTATGGTGACGATGAATGGACCAATCGCGCTTCTGACAGCTTCCGCACCCTGTTCGGGACCCGATGCGAGGTATTTTTTGCCTTTAATGGAACAGCGGCCAATTCACTGGCACTCGCTGCACTCTGCCAGTCCTATAATAGCGTTATCTGTTCGTCTTTTGCCCATGTCGAGACCGATGAATGCGGCGCGCCCGAGTTCTTTTCCAACGGATCCAAGCTGCTTGTGGCGCGCACCGATCGCGCCAAGCTGTATCCTGAGGACATAAGGGCTCTGGCGACCTGTCGCAGTGATATCCACTATCCGAAACCCAAGGTTGTAACGATCACCCAGCCTACAGAGACGGGTGAGGTCTATTCGCTGGAGGAAATTCGAGCGATTGCCGATACATGCCGCGAGCTGGGGTTGCGGTTGCATATGGATGGTGCCCGTTTCGCCAATGCCTGCGCAGCATTGGGATGCTCACCCGCCGAAATGACATGGCAGGCCGGGGTTGATGTGCTGTGCTTCGGGGGCACCAAGAACGGTATGGCTGTTGGTGAGGCCATTCTGTTCTTCGATCCGGCTCAGGCTGAGGGTTTCGACTATCGCTGCAAGCAGGCAGGTCAGCTTGCCTCCAAAATGCGTTTCATTTCCGCACCATGGATCGGATTGCTGGAAACGGGCGCGTGGCTGCGCAACGGACGGCATGGCAATACGTGCGCCAGCAGGCTCGCCGAGCGTGTCGAGGCGCTGCCTGGTCTGGCGCTGATGTTCCCGACCCAGGCCAATGCCGTATTTCTCAAGGCACCGGAGCATGTGCTTGACGGGCTTCGGAAACGGGGGTGGCGTTTCTATACCTTTATTGGTGGTGGTGCGCGCTTCATGTTTGCCTGGGATGCAGATCACGAACGGGTGGCGCAGCTCGCTGCCGATATCGAGGCTCTTGCTGCGTGAGCCCTGCCACACTTGCCAATATCCATGCCTTATCGGCTTCAACGCTGTCCGATCTCGACATGGCCGGTACGGCGGTGTTTGCCATTTCGGGCGCGCTGGTGGCAGCCAAGGCAAGGCAGAACATGGTGACCTTCGCTTTTTTTGCCGCCATGACCGGTGTGGGTGGCGGCACACTGCGTGATCTGCTGATCGGGGCGCCCGTTTTCTGGATGCATGCCACGGCACCGATCGCTGTCTGTCTGGGTATTGCGCTCCTGGTATGGTTTACCCCTCATCGCGTCTGGCATGAGCGCGCCATAGACTGGTTCGACGGGCTGGGTCTGGCCTCCTATGCCGTATATGGCGCCGCCAAGGCTACCGCCTACGGGATTCCCTGGCTTCCTGCTGCGATCATGGGCGTTGTTACGGCCTGTATGGGCGGGATCATTCGTGATGTGCTTGCCGGTCTGCCTTCTATTGTGGTCCGTCCTGAGCTTTATGTAACAGCTGCCGCACTCGCAGCCGGCCTTTATGTCGGTCTCGACGCAATTGGCGTATCACCGATTCTTGCGGGTGGTATCGCGGTAGTTACGGGATTTGGTCTGCGGGGCTATGCCATTCGTCACAAGATCGATCTGCCTGCTTATCGGCGATGATTGTGCCATCAGCACGCTGGCGAATGCCTGGATAGGCATCAGTCATTTCATGTGATGGTATTCCACAAAGGGTGAGGTAAAGCCGCTGGTGCTTTTCTCTACCCATCATACCGGTCGGGCTTTAAACTGAGCTGATGAAGCAACTCGACCTGTCCGATCAGACCGCTACCGAAGCTTTTGCCACCCGTCTGGCGGGACTTTCCCAGCCGGGTGATGTGATTGCGCTTCATGGCGAAATGGGCATGGGAAAAAGTGTATTTGCCCGGGCCTTTCTGCGGGCGCTGGCGCAGGATCCGATGCTGGAGGTGCCAAGCCCGACATTCTCGCTGGTTCAGACCTATGAAACGGACAGGGCTGTCGTGGCGCATTTCGACCTCTGGCGTCTCGATGGACCGGATGCCCTGTTCGAACTTGGCTGGGACGAACTTCAGGAGGGTATCATGCTGGTCGAATGGCCGGAACGCGCCGGAGAAGAACTCCCTGACCACGCGCTGCATCTCACCCTGACGTCTGGCGAAACAGAAGAATCTCGGAACATGACCGTCGAAGGGTGGAGCGACCGACTGTGATACTCGCGACCATCCCCGCCGATCGCTCTTTTCTCGATGATGTGGCCCGGCGCTGGCTCGAAGGGGACAAGACACAGGACGATGCCAATGCGCTGATCCTCGTACCCAGCCGTCGTGCCGCGCGCAATCTGACCGAGGCGTTTCTGCGGTGTCTTGACGGCAAGGCAGCCCTGCTGCCGCGGATTCTGCCTGTGGGCGATGTCAGTGAAGATGATCTGGCCCTGTCAGGTGCCGAGGCATTCTCTTTTCCTCCTGCGGTCGATCCGCTGCACCGTCTGTCAGTTCTGGCGGCGCTCGTCCTGCGGGCGAAGGGGGTGTTTACTGCAGAGCTCACGCTTGAACAGGCCTGGCCGCTCGCCTCGGCTCTGGCAGAGCTGATGGATGATGCCGAACGCGTGGACGTGGATCTGCGTGAGCGTCTTCCCGACGCCGCTGAACCACGCTTTGCCGATCACTGGCACAAGACGCTGCAGTTTCTGCATATCGTGACAGAGGCCTGGCCAGCTTGGCTTGACGAGACAGGGCTAATGAATCCCGTAGCGCGCCAGGTAGCGGTGCTGCGGGCGCAGGCCGAACGCTGGACGCAGGTTCCGCCGCAGGGCAGGCTCTGGGCTGTCGGGTTTACCGATGGCATGTTCGCCGTCTGTGCCATTTTGCGCGCGGTTCTGGATGCCCCTCAGGGCTGCGTGATTTTGCCTAGTGTCGATCTCGATCTGCCCGAAGTGCTGTGGGAGTCGCTGCCGGAGAGCCATCCGCAATCGGGTTTCCGGCGCCTTGTCAGGGATCTGGGTGTTTCCCGTGAAACCATCACCCTCTGGGATGACGGCGCCTGTCCGCAGGATGGGGCGGTTCGTGAGGCGTTGCAGGGTCGCATTGCTCTGGCAGGCCTCATGATGCGTCCCATGGAAGGCCTCTCGGCCTGGGGAGAAAGCACAGCACCTCTGCCTCTGGCCGGAATCACGCGTCTGGATGCTGCCGATCAGCAGCAGGAGGCGGCCAGTATTGCCATGATCCTGCGCGAGGCTGTCGAGCACCCCGGCAGAACCGCATCACTTGTCACACCGGACCGTACTCTGGCCCGACGTGTCGCGACCGAGTTGCTGCGCTACGGTATTGTGGCGGATGACAGTGCGGGTGAGAGCCTTGCGCTCAGCCCTGCTGCCATTCTGCTCCGTCTTCTGGCTGAAGCTGCCGCGAAGAATCTTGCTCCGGTGGCACTTCTGGCCTTGCTGAAACATCCGCTTGTTGCGCTGGGCAGTACGCCCGGTAATTGCCGCGCTACGGCACGCCGTCTTGAACGGCTGGTTCTGCGTGGCCCTGCACCACCACCCGGCATGAGAGGATTGCGTCAGGCCCTTGATCGTCAGGATCAGAGCGAAGCAGAAAGCGCGGATCGTCCCGATCAGGTCGAGCCGCTTGACCTGTTTCTCGACCGTCTGGACGCGGCGGTTTCACCCTTGCTCAATTGTGGTGCCCTGTCTTTGCCGGATCTGCTGACACGCCTTGTCCAGGCAGCGGAAGCACTGGCCTGTACGGAAGAGCAACCCGGAGAAGAACGGCTCTGGATGGGCGCGGAGGGCCATGCCCTGTCGCGTCATCTGGTCGGGTTGATGACCCATGGCGCAGTGCTGCCCCCTCAGACCCTGGATGGACTGCCCGCTTTTCTGCTGGCGTCGATGGCCGGAAAAATGGTGTTCGGCCAGCGTGTGTTGCAGGGACGTGATGGCGAGGCGCTTCATCCACGTGTGTCGATTCTCGGTGTACTGGAAGCGCGTCTGCAATTTGCCGATCTCGTTATTCTCGGCGGGCTGAATGAAGGGATCTGGCCCCCTGCAACCGATCCCGGCCCCTGGTTGAGCCGCCCTATGCGAACGCGCGCCGGTCTGCCCTCGCCTGAGCGGCTGATTGGTACGGCAGCCCATGATTTCACGACGGCGTTTCTCTCGGGAAAGGAGATTGTTCTGTCGAGTGCGTCCAGACGCGATGGAGCGCCTGCGGTACCTGCGCGCTGGCTGGTGCGGCTTGATGCCCTGCTTGAAGGGCGCGGCCAGACCGTGCCGCTTCATCCTGCGCTGACCTGGCAGGCGGCTCTTGATCAACCGGACGGGGCAGCGCATCCCGTCCCGCCACCCGAGCCTCGCCCTCCCGTTGCCCTGCGCCCGCGTCGTCTTTCCGTCACGGAAATCGATGCCTGGCTGCGTGACCCCTATGCCATTTATGCCCGTCATGTGCTGAAACTGAAGGCACTGCCTGCACTGGAAGAGGCTGCCGATCGATCCGATATCGGTGTTGTGGTGCATGACGGGCTCGATCTCTGGCTGAAGCAGGGACAGAAAGGTGGCAGAGCCCTGCATGACTGTCTGCTGACCATGCTTGAGGCCCGCGAACTGCGTCCCGCCCTGTCTGCCTGGTGGCGTCCGCGTGTATTGCGTATTGCCGATTGGGTCTGCGAACGTGAGGCCCTGCGTGAGAAACCTGCTGTGTTGAAAACAGAGCAGAAAGGCACTCTTACCCTTACTCCGCCCTATGCACCCTTCCGTCTGACCGCGCGAGCCGATCGGATCGAGATCGGGCAGGATGGGCGCGCCACGATCATCGATTACAAGACAGGCTCCCTGCCCAGGGTGAGCGATGTCGAAGCCGGATGGAGCTCGCAGCTCGTGCTTGAGGCTGCCATGCTGCGTCTTGGCGGCTTTGCTGACCTGCCAGCGGCGGAGACAGCCTCGTTGCTCTATTGGCGCCTGACAGGTGATCGTCATCGCGGAGAGGAGCTCAGCGTGCCACGCAAGCCGGAAGATCTGGAATCACTCATTGATTCCGCGCTCGACAGGCTACGCCGACGGGTCGAGATCTTTGATGATCCGCATACTGCCTATCGCTCCCATCCCCACCCCGATTATGTGCCACGCTATAGCGACTACGCGCTTCTGGCCCGTGTTTCGGAATGGAGTACTGCACGCGAGGAAGGTGGAGAATGAGCGATCTGGCAAAGCTGAATTCGCAGGTCATTGCTTCGGCCAATGATATCCAAAGACAGGCTTCCGACCCGCTGGCATCGGTATTCGTCTCGGCCTCTGCAGGCAGCGGCAAGACAAAACTCCTGATCGACCGGCTGTTGCGCCTGATGCTGCCGGTTCTTGTGTCTGATCCGGAAACCGGACAGCCCGTGCTTCTGCCTGGCAGCGATCCTGCACGCATACAGTGTCTGACCTTTACCCGTGCAGCAGCGGCGGAAATGGCCAATCGTCTGCAATCACGTCTGGGGCGATGGGTCTCTCTGTCCGATTCAGCGCTTGATCGCGAACTGTACGGGCTCAGTGTGCCGGTTTCACCGGAAACACGTCTGGCAGCACGCGCGCTTTTTGTGCGTGTGCTTGACCTGCCGGGTGGCATGAAGATCGGCACGATCCACGCCTTCTGTCAGTCACTGCTCAGGCGGTTTCCGCTGGAAGCTGCCATCAATCCGCATTTCACCCTGATGGAAGAGACGGATTCGAGCCTTGCTCTGGCCAATGCCATCGAGCAGACCCTATCCCGCGCCATGGGCGACCCTGCGATGGAGGCACGCTTGTCTCTTCTGGCCGGTCAGGTCGGTCTTGAAGACTATCTTGACCGCATCAGGGCTCTGCAAGGGCGTGTGTCGCGTCTGGCTCAGAGTTTTGTGCGCTGGCAGGTCGAGCCCGAGGCTATAGAGCGTGCTTACTGCAAGGCTTTCGGGGCTGAGGAATGCGATCTGGCTGATCTCGAGGCTCAGCGCCGGGCGTCGCCGCAGGAAGAGGTTTTGCGACACTGCGCGCAGGAAGCGCTGCCGTTTGGTACCGCTACCATGCAGGCTGCACTTGGTAGGATGCTTGATACGCTTTCCCGGCCTGTATCCGAGCGCGATACGGCCAGGTGGACGGATCTTTTTGTCACAGGCACCGGTACGCCTCGTGCCGCGCGTGCTTTTGTACCTGCCGCTATTGCCCGCGATCGCCCCCATCTGATGGAAGCCTTTACCGCTGAAGCCGAGCGTTTGATCGCACTCGATCGCGCCATTGCGGTTCAGCGTCTGATTACGCTGAATCTGGCACTGTTTGCGCTCGCAGCGCCAACGCTTAGACGGTATGCGCAGGACAAGACGCTGCGTGGTCTGGTCGATTATGATGATCTGGTTGCCAGTACGCGTGATCTGCTGCGTGATCCGGGAGCTGCCTGGGTATTGTACAAACTTGATGGCGGTCTCGATCATCTTCTGCTCGACGAGGTACAGGATACGTCTGCCGCACAATGGGAGATCGCAACGGCGCTGATCGAGGAGTTTTTCGTAGGCGAGAGCGCCCGGGAAATGGAAGGGCGCCCGCGTACGGTCTTTGCTGTAGGCGATTTCAAGCAGTCCATCTACGCGTTTCAGGGTGCGGACCCCCAGGGGCTGTTCAGAGCGCGTGAGAAATTCCGCGAGATGGTTGAGGGTGCGGAACAGGACTGGCGCACGCCTGAAATCGGCGTGTCTTTCCGTTCTGTCACACCTGTGCTTGATCTGGTTGATGCGGTCTTTTCCAACCAGCTTGCGGCTGACGGGTTGCGCGAGCCAGGACGTGATTCCCTGCCGCCGCATCGTTCGGCCCGTCCCGGTCAGGGCGGGCGTGTCGAGCTCTGGCCGCTCGTTCCGAAAGACGAGAAAGATACGATCGATGACCCCTGGGCTGCACCGACCGGTAACGCCGGTCAGAGCCATGCGCCCCAGAAACTCGCTGATACGCTGGCGCAGTGGATAGCCCGGCAGATCGGTAACCCGCCGCAACCCGGTCAGGCGCCTCTTCGTGCCGGTGAGGTTCTGGTTCTGGTACCGCGTCGCTCAGCCTTTCTGCGGGCGCTTGTCCGTGCATTGAAAGGGCACGGTGTGGAAGTGGCAACCCTTGTGGGCGTCGGGCTGACCGACTCACTGGCAGTGCAGGATCTGATGGCGCTATGCCATGCGTTACTCCTGCCCCAGGACAATCTGACACTCGCCTCCGTACTGACCTCACCTTTCGGTGGAGTCAGTGATGCCTCGCTTATGGATCTGGCCATGGAACGTGGCGAGCGTCCGCTCTGGACTGTTTTACGAGAACGTCATGCTGAGCGACCGGAATGGCGGAGTGTCTGGGAGCGTCTTTCTGCCCTTCAGACCCGTATCGACTTTGCAACGCCTTATCAGATTCTTGCTGATGCACTGGGCCGTCATGAAGGGCGTGCACGTGCCCTGGCGCGTCTCGGCCCGGAGGCGGCAGAGCCGCTTGACGATCTGCTTTCTGCCGCGCTGCGCTTCGAGGCACTCAATGCCCCATCGATGCAGGGTTTTCTGCACTGGCTTTCGTCGAGCAGCCTGACTGTGAAACGTGAGGCAGAATCCGGTATCGATGCCGTGCGGATCATGACCGTGCATGGCTCGAAGGGATTACAGGCCCGTCTGGTTGTTTTGCCGGATATGACCGGTGAGGCACAGGGCGAGACAAAGCTGCTCTGGACACGGCAGAACGGGCTTGATCTGCCAGTCTGGATGCCGGGCAAGGAATTGCCTTCAGCACTGGGAGAGAGACTCAAGGAACAAGAGAAAGCGGCTGCACAGGCCGAGCGTAACCGGCTTCTTTATGTCGCTCTTACCCGCGCCAGTGACTGGCTGGTTATCTGCGGTTGGGAGCCCAGACGCAGGCAGAGTGAAACGTCGTGGTATGCCCTCTGCGAGGCCGGGTTCGCCCAGCTGGGCGCTGCATGTCATCCGTTCGAAGGTGGATGGGAAGGCGATCATCTCGTCATTGAGGCTCAACCTGAAAATGAGACTCATGTCCAGGAAGCAGCCTCAGCTTCTTCTCGTATGGCCATGCCTCTGTTGTTCGGTCAGGCGCCGGACTGGCATGCACGCCCTGCACCGCATGAGGCGCCTCTCACCCGACCTCTGGCCCCCAGTCGGCCGGATAATGTGTCTTATGGTGCAGTGCCCCCTGCCTTGTCTCCGCTTCAGATCATGGCAGGGCGAGAAAGTGGACGCAGACGCGCTCTTGATCGCGGCACGCTTGTTCATCGGTTGTTGCAATGGCTGCCAGATCGTCCCGAGGCGGAATGGCGATTTCTGGCCGAGGATTTCCTGTCCCGGTCAGATTATGGTCTGACTCCGGAGGAAACCGTTCGGCTGGCAGGGCAGATACTGGCTATTCTGACCCATGAGACACTTGCCCCGCTTTTCGCGCCGGGCAGTCTTGCCGAACAGCCGATTACCGGCCTTGCTTCTGGTCAGGTCGTTCTGGGCCAGGTTGATCGTCTGTGTGTGACGAAAGACAGGGTCATGCTGTGCGACTTCAAGACGAACCAGCGTCCGCCCCGGTCAGGTCAGGCCGTGCCAGCCGCCTACAGACGTCAGCTGACGGCCTATGGTGTTGTGCTCAGACAGCTTTATCCGGATCACGCAATCACGCTGGCACTGGTCTGGACCGAGGGGCCCTCCATCAGCTTTGTGGATATCGATGGATGATTCTGTCAGGGTGTTCGTGAGAGACCTTGGAACCCCGGATTGCACCGCTCACTAGCGCCGCCTGTTGCGATCACGATTTCTGTCATGGTGGTTATCGCGATAACCACCATAGCCACGTCGATCATAATAACGCTGGCGATAGCCCGGCCCGCCCCAGCCACGTCCGGTATAATGCGGGCCGACGGCATAGCCGCTATGCCATCCCTGATGGCCCCAGCCCCTAGGATAGCCGTAATAGCCTCCGTCATAGCCACCACCATAGCCGCTACAGCCCGACAGGCTGAGGGACGAAATTGCCGCAAGGGCAATCAGAACAGACGCTTTCTTCACTGGGAAAGGGTTCCTTCAAGCATGTCCTTCTGGCTCTCGATCACGCCGAATACGGCGCCATTCGGATCGGCGAGAATGGCGATCTGTGCGCCATCGCGATCGACATGGGTCGGTACAATGATCTGCCCCCCAAGAGCCTGAGCCTTTTCGGCAATGCTCGCGCTGTTACGGACCTCGACAAACTGGACCCAGCGCGCGTGGTCACGCTGCTCAACGCCGGTCGGCAAGGTGTTGACGCTGGCACGTTCCTTGTCCTGGGACATGAGAAGGTAATGCTGTGCGCTATCGGCCTCGGGAGCTGCGATGATCTTGTAGTTGAACAACAGCTGATAATAGCCCGCCGCTGCCTTGGGAGATGGAGAGAGCAGTGTAGCCCATGACCATCCATTCAGTCTCGGGTCGGTATCCTTGTCAGCCGGATCTCCTGACCAGGAACTCAGAGCGGCGTAGACACCCTGTTGCGGGTCGGAGACGATCACGGTCTGACCGAGCCCCGCAATCTCTTTCGGGCCAAACATGACCTTCCCTCCTTGCTGGCGTGTAACGCGAGCAACTGTGGCAGTGTCTGATGTCGAGAGGAAAGGCATCCAGAACGGTACATCCTGTCGGGGATGATCAAGTCTGTGCGCCACCATCATGCCGATCGGCTGACTGGCAAGTATAATTTCGACCCGGGGAGTTCTGCCGTCGCGGACCGGGCGAAATCCCCAGCCAAACAGGGTGCCATAGAATTGCTGGGCCCTGGCGAGATCAGGGGTGACAAGCATCGAGAACACGATCTTACCCGGCATAAGATGATGCGTTGCAGGGGCTGTGAGAGGAACAAAAGCGTCCGGTCTGGCTGGTGGAAGGACCTCTGAAGGCGGAATCTGTTGCAGGGCATATTGTTCGGATGCAGGCGGCATCGGTGCCAGTGTGGGCTGGGCAAAAGCCGGTGACGCAAGGGTCATAAGGCTCACACTGCAGAATGCAGCAAGTCTGGTGGGGATTGAGACAATACGCATCGACAAGAGAGACCCTCCGGTAACAACCTGACCTTTCAGTATAAAACGTTTAAGCGAAAATTCTGTTTCTTGGTCCGGGGAGATTCCTGCTTCACTAGCACTTGAACGCGTCGCCTCAACTGCTGATATGTCAGGCTGAGACGGACCCGGACGGTCTGCATTGCGAATGGAGAACAGGATGAGCGACAATACCGTAGCAGTCAGCGACAGCGGCTTTGAAAAAGATGTCCTGCAAGCCGATGGACCTGTTCTGGTCGATTTCTGGGCAGAATGGTGCGGCCCCTGCAAGATGATCGCACCAGCGCTCGACGAGATCGGCGGCGAATACAAGGGTCGCCTTACAGTTGCCAAGATCAACATCGATGAGAATCCTGAAGCGCCGACCCGTTTCGGTGTGCGTAGCATTCCGACACTGATGGTCTTCAAGAATGGTGAAGTTGTGGCTCAGAAAACCGGCGCGCTGCCCAAGAGCGCGCTCAAGGCATGGGTCGACTCGGCCCTCTGAGGCCGGAAGAAGACTTTTCAGGCACGGGGCAGGATATTGCCTGCCCAGTCGCTCAGTGTGATATCCGCCGAGCGCACGGCCTGACGCAGCTCGGGACTGATCAGAGCATCGAACTCGCTGCGCTGGTCATAATCCGGCATAAGCTGCTGTAACAGGGGATTCTGTGACAGAGCCGGGTGAAAATAGAGCTCTGACAGACCGTCCGGAAGATGCGGGACAAGCCCGGCAACGCGTCCTGGCCTCATCTGGCCGCTCCATGCCAGTCCGAAGCAATAATCATTGGTCATCATACCTGCGCGGGCAATCTGGTGGCGCAGAATTCCGCACCAGCGTCGCAATGCGGCGGCACCCAGTGAGTCGAAATGGGTTTCGGCAGCAGAGAGTGGTTCTGGTGGTTCGCAGGGGGTACGCACATGGCGCAACCCGTAATGCTGTCCGGTTTCAATCATCATCCGCCCGATTGTGGGGTGAAGATGCATATGTTTGTGTGCATTGGCATGGTCGAGATGCAGGCCCGAGGCGATAAAGGCCCGAAACTGGGCTTCGATCTCGCGTGACAGAGCACGTCTCGCGGCTGGACGGAAAAAATAGGATATTCCCAGACCAAGCTGACTGGTACCGAACCGGTCATCAGGAGTCGCAATGGCGCTGATGGTGGCACCGGGCAGGGCGGTATCGCCTTCGATGACTACCAGATGAAGCCCGACGCGCAGATTGGGTAACCGGCGTGCCCGCCGCACGGCATCCATGCTTGCAGGGCCAGCAACCATGAGGCTGGCCGTCGAGAGCAGCCCGTCTCGATGGGCGATCTCGATAGCCTCGTTTACCTCTTCGCTCAGGCCGAAATCATCGGCCGAGACTATAAGACGACGCATGAAAGATCAGGCGGCGTTGCGGTCTTTGAGGAACTGGAAGAACTCCACACCCTCGCGCAGGCGGCGCTTCATCATCTGCGGGCTGCGGACCATTTCATTGACGATCGAGGCGATCTTGGGCGCACGGAAGTAGAACTTGCGATAGAATTCCTCAACCGAGTTGAAGATCTCCGTGTGTGACAGATGCGGGTAATGCAGCGGGGCAATCTGCACGCCGTTCTCGTCGATCAGCTCGGCCTCAGCTTCGTTGAACCAGCCATTTTCGGTAGCCTGCTTGTGCAGCGCCGTACCAGGATAGGGAGCTGCCAGCGAAACCTGCAGCGTATGCGGGTTGATCTCACGGGCAAACTTGATGGTTTCCTGAATGGTCTCCTTCGTCTCGCCAGGCAGGCCGACGATGAAGGTACCATGGATCTTGATGCCCAGCTTGTGGCAGTTCTTGGTGAACTCGCGCGCCACTTCGACACGCATGCCCTTCTTGATGTTGTGCAGGATCTGCTGGTTGCCGCTCTCATACCCGACCAGAAGCAGGCGTAGCCCGTTTTCCTTCATGATCTTGAGCGTTTCGTAAGGCACGTTCGCTTTGGCGTTGCATGACCAGGTCACACCCAGCTTGCCCATTTCACGGGCAATGGCCTCGGCGCGGGGCAGATCGTCTGTAAAGGTGTCATCGTCAAACATGAATTCCCGAACCTGCGGGAAATACTGTTTGGCAAGACGAATTTCAGCTGCCACGTGCTCGGGGCTGCGCGTGCGGTAGCGATGGCCCCCCACGGTCTGCGGCCACAGGCAGAAGGTGCAGCGCGACTTGCAGCCACGACCCGTATAGATCGAGATATACGGGTGCATCAGATACCCGATGAAGTAATCCTCGATCTTCAGGTCACGCTTGTAGACTTCAGTCACGAAGGGCAGGGAGTCCATGTCCTCGATCATGGCGCGGTCACGATTGGCGATGATCTCGCCATCCTTGTTGCGCCAGGTGATGCCGTCCACGTCTTTCAGGTCGCGGCCTTCGGCAATTTCCTTGATCGTGAAATCGAATTCGTTACGTGCCACGAAATCGATCGGGCCACCCTTGGCCATTGATTCGTCAGGCTGCACCGCAACCTTGGCACCAACCATGCCAATCATCAGATTCGGGTTGGCGTCTTTCAGCATCTGCGCCACGCGCACGTCAGAAGCAAAAGACGGCGTGGAGGTGTGCATGACCACGAGGTCGCGGTTCATCACATCCTTCAGGATCGGTTCCATGCCCATGCCGGCCGGCGGCGCATCAATCAGGCGCGATCCCTCGACCATCGCGGCAGGCTGTGCCAGCCAGGTCGGGAACCAGAAGGAACGGATCTCGCGCTTGGCCTGGTAACGCGAACCGGCACCGCCATCGAAACCGTCGAAGGAAGGGGGCTGAAGGAACAGCGTGCGCATCATGATGGTGGAAATCCTCGGAAAATCCGGCGGATCGCAAGATCCGCAAAGGTGAAGAGAGCAGAAATCTCTGACGAATGCCCACCATATGGGGCTGAAACGAGCAAAAGTCTAATCGCCAGGTTCAATTGTTTGTACAGGTGGCGTAATTGGCGTGGTTCGGCGTATGTGCAAGGTCTGTCCGCGCCACTCTACACGCTGTCCCCGCGCGCTGCCGACCATGATACCTGCAGACAACCATTCCCTGAGGGGGAAAAGGGCATAGACTGCGGGGCTGAGGCGTCCGAGGCTGCGATCGATCGTCAGGGCCATAAGACTCCGGATGGCCCAGACAGCGATAAAAAACCACAAGGCCCATCTTGCAGGCCAGCAACAGACAAGCACGACGCTGGACCAGAAAAGGGGGAGCTGAAGCGCGGAAAGGCCGTACCCGACGGGCTCGACATTCTTGACCGTGCGGCCCCAGCGGAGCTCATGTCCGATCATGTGTTTCACGGTGGATTCGGCAACTGTCGTCCAGGTCATGCAGGGGGAAAGAGCAATGGTCTTGCCATGGGCGCGCACGAGCTGACCCAGAATGGCGTCATCGGCAACATGATCGGCAAGAGCTTCCAGTCCGCCGACCTGTTCGAGCGTTGTCCTTGTCAGGGCCATTGTGGCCCCAAGACAATCCTGACGACCAAGCAGGCGTGACATCATCACACCAGGCATGAAATTATGATTGATCTGCGATGCAGCGAATTCTCTCACCAGAGAGGTCGAGGCAGGCAGGCCGGCATAAAGCGTGGTGACGAGACCGACACCAGGCTGTGAAAGTGAGCCGACCACATCGCGCAGATAATCCCGTTGCACATGAATGTCGGAGTCCGAAATGACGAGGACATCATGTTTTGCCGAGCTGTACATATTGATCAGATTGGCGATTTTGCGGTTCGTACCGTGAGGGGTATCATCGACCACAAGACCGATATCGCGCTCCGGATATTCAGCGGCAAGCTGCCTGACGATTGCAATGGCGGAGTCGTCTTGCCGCTGGACGCCGAAAACGATCTGGAATTCCGGATAATCCTGTTCGCAGAAGCTGCGCAAGGCTTCTTCAAGAAGAGGTTCTTCCCCGTGCAGGGGTTTGAGCACGGTTGCTGCTGGCAGTTCCGGGGCGGTGCGCCCGAATACCGGAGCGCTCCGCTTTTCGCTTCTACGAAACAGCGCAATCAGCCCGGCTCCAACCGTCGACTGTACACAGCCGGCGACAGAAAAGCAGGCTGACGCATAGCCCAGCCAGTTCAGAATGAGAGCCACGCGACCCCTTTTCCCTTGTCAGGGCATGTTATCTGGGCAACGCGGCCAAGCATCTTAATTGTTCATAAACTTTGCGGTCTTGTTGTTGAGCAGGGTTACCAGCGCATCAGTGCCGCCACGAGCCAGGGTGGAACTGAAATCGGCACGTTGCGCGGCAACCTGGCTGATTTGACCGTTGAGGAGAATATCGACGATGCGGTATCCGCCACCTGAAGGAATCATTACATAGTTGATAGCGGTCGAGGTATCAGATCCATCGCCAATCGTCGTGCTGACGATAGTGCTGCCGCCGGTCGGGGCCGGGCGTGTGGTGGGGCTGACGGTAAATTTCGCATCGCCCCCTTTCTTGAAGCTCGACACGTAGCGGGCAATGGTAAACCGGCGGAACGCTGCAAGAAGCTTTGTCTGTTCATCGGCCGAAAGCGTCGTGTACCGCATGCCGATGGAATTGTGCAGCACTGTCGAGAGATCGAAGCTGCGATCAATGACGGGAGCAATGATCTGGGCCCGCTCTTCGGATGTGCCGCTTGCGGATGACTGAATACGGTCAAGGGCTGCGTAGAGATCCTTGATCGGTGTGACAACAGAAGACTGGGCATAGGCCGGGGGCGTAAAGGAGGCAGAGGAAAGGGCGACAGGGGCCGAAGACAGGGCCATGAGTCCCAGAACAACACGTTTCATAAGCGCGTTTCTGGTGGTCTCGGGCTTTCTGCTAGGAAACTGTGTCATGCTGCGTCCTCAAATCTGTTCCGGTACATCGGGACAGATATCTGTTTGGATCCGTAGTCGGAAAACTGGTGTGACTTGTATCGAAAACAAGTCGTCTTCTGCCCGACCGAGGCAGCATATGTCCGACATAAAGTCAAAAAGTGCAATCTTCCTACTGTTACGTCCAGGCGGGAGGGGGAATTGGCGTATCACCAGCACCGGCGCAATACATGCAAGCTTAAAGTTTGGTTAGTTACCACGGATAAATGTCGCCAAAATGACACAGAAGGGACAATGAAGAGACTTGGTTGTTGAGCCAGAGGCAATGCCCGGTGTATAGGCCGGATTTTACCATCCCGTTCGTATCATTTTTCAGTCTTGCACGCCGCCTCTTATTCCGGTGTTCTTTTTTCGAAATCACATGACCAACGGGTCTTACGTATGACAGCAACGCGGTAACCATGTCGGGCCTTTTCTGACGCCGCGTCAGCATGTCATCTGGTGTAGGAGCATAGAGATACATGGCTGTTCCATTGATGCAGGCCGTCCGTGTCGGACGCTATGTGGTCAAACAGCATCTTCTGGGTCGCAAACGCTATCCGCTCGTTCTGATGCTCGAACCACTATTCCGATGCAATCTGGCCTGCGCAGGCTGTGGCAAGATCGATTATCCGGCGCAGATCCTGAATCAGCGTCTGAGCCTTCAGGAATGCCTGGATGCCGATGCCGAAGCCGATGCCCCCGTTATTGCCATTGCCGGCGGCGAGCCTCTCCTTCACAAGGAGATGCCTGAAATCGTCAAGGGTCTGACGGCGCGCAAGAAATACGTCTATCTCTGCACGAACGGTCTTCTGCTCGAGAAGAAGCTCGATGATTACGAGCCCAATCCGTTTTTCTCCTGGGATATCCATCTCGACGGCGACAAGGCGATGCATGATTCGTCGGTCTGTCAGGAAGGTGTTTACGAGCGTGCGGTTTCGGCCATCCGTGCTGCCAAGGAGCGCGGTTTCCGTGTGTCCATCAACTGCACCTTGTTTGACGGTGCGCAGCCTGAGCGCGTGGCTCGTTTCTTCGATGAAGTCATGGCACTTGGCGTCGATGGCGTCATGACGGCGCCGGGCTATGCCTATGAGCGTGCCCCCGATCAGGAACACTTCCTGAACCGTCAGAAGACCAAGCAGCTTTTCCGTGACATCTTCCGTCTGGGCAAGGGCAAGAAATGGCGCTTTACGCAGTCGCCTCTCTTCCTGAATTTTCTTGCCGGCAACGAGAACTATCATTGCACGCCCTGGGGTAAGCCGCTACGCACCGTATTCGGCTGGCAGCGTCCCTGCTATCTGCTGGGTGAAGGCTATGCCAAGACCTTCAAGGAGCTGATGGACGATACAGCCTGGGAGCAGTATGGCACCGGCGCGTATGAGAAATGCGCTGACTGCATGGTGCATTCCGGCTACGAATCCACAGCGGTCATGGATGCTGTCAAGCGTCCGTGGCACATCGCCAAGGTTGCGCTCTTCGGCCCTGAAACCGAAAAACCGATGGCTCCCGAGATCTCGCTCGCAAATCAGCGTCCGGCTGAATACAAATACGAGGCTCAGGTTGCCGAGCAGGTCACGCTGCTTGAATCGCGCAAGCCCGCCCGTGGGCCACGCGTTCGGGTACACAAGGCTGCAGAAAAGCCGGTCGAGGTTGCTGACGCGGCAGATTGACGGTTCAGCCCTGCGGGAGAATGGGTAGACGCCTGTTCTCCTGTGCTCTGGTCAAACGGGGCACGACAGCTTTATCCTGAAAAGGCGGACATACGGCGTGTATGTCCGCCTTTTCTTTTTTCCGATCGAAGGACCCCATGCTCACCCCCATTCTGGTCATCTGCCTCCTCATTGCGCTGAACAGCATATTTGCCATGGGCGAAATGGCGCTGATTTCGGCCAAGCGGCCGCGCCTTGCGGCGCTGGTCAAGCGGCAGGTGCGTGGTGCAGAACGGGCATTGCGTCTGGCTGATGAGCCGCATTCCTTTCTGCCTACTGTGCAGATCGGGATGACACTGGTGTCCATTCTGGAAGGTGCTTTTGGCGGCAGTCAGATTGAGGAGGAACTGGCGCGGCTGATTCGCCGCAGCGATATGCTGCGTCCTTTTGCCAATGAGCTGTCGATTGGCATCGTGGTGATGGGCATTACTTTCGCCATGCTGGTTTTCGGGGAACTGGTCCCCAAGCAGATTGCCTTGCAGCAGCCCGAGAAAATGGCTGCACGGCTTTCCTTTATTCTCTCGGCACTCCTGACAATCTCGCGTCCCGTGGTGGCATTGCTGAGTGGTGCTTCTTCTCTCGTTCTGCGCCTGTTCGGTGTCGGGGGGCTGACACGTGCTGCAATCACCGAAGAGGAATTGCGGGCCATTCTTGCAGAGGGTGCCCAGGCCGGTGTGCTGGAGACAGAAGAGCGTATCATGATCGAACGGCTGTTGCGTCTGGCAGACCGTCCGGTACGTGCCATCATGACGCCCCGGAATGAGCTGTTCTGGGTGGATCGTCATGCGAGTCGCGATGCGTTGATCGTCAAGCTGCGTCAATCAACCTATACGCGCATACTTGTCTGCGAGGGTGATGTGGATCATCCGGTTGGCGTCGTTCTGGCCAAAGACCTTATGGATCGCCTGCTGCAGGGGCTGCCCGTCTCGATCGAGGCGGCACTCCGCCAGCCCATCGTCGTACCTGATAGCCTGACAGCTCAGGACATGATCGAGCGTATGCGTGGCGAGCGTCTGGGTATTGCTTTCGTTCTTGATGAATACGGCTCTTTCGAAGGGATTGTGACGCCTTCCGATATCTTTGAGGCCATTGTCGGGGACGAGAATGCCGAAAAGAACAAGACAGAGCGTGAAAACCCGCAGAGACGGGATGAATATGTGCTCGACGGTTTCATGCCGGCCGATGAAGTGCGCTCGGTACTCGATCTGCCCGATCTGCCCGCAGCAGGGAGCTATCATACCCTTGCCGGGGCCATTCTTGCCTTGCTTCGTCGTGTTCCTGCCAAGGGGGACAAGGTGGTTTTCGCCGGATGGCTGTTCGAGGTAGTCGAAATGGAGCAGCGTCGCGTAACCAAGGTACGTGCCAGTCGTCAGGTTCTGGCGGAAAATTAATCTGAAGCCGTTTGTCGTCTGTTCGATTGTGACGATATCGTTTGGAAATCCGATGACGTGAGACGGATGACGTATTTGGAACAGACAGGCGCGAAGCCGGGGTTCAGGTTTTTTCTCGGGTTAAGAGCGCGTCATCTGTTCAATGCCGGAAAAGCTCTGCTTATGCAGCGCTGGCTGCTGTTGATGGGAGCCGTTCTGGCCTCCCCTTCCATTCCCTTCGTCGCCATTTCCCTGCATCTTGGCCAACTGGCTCAGTCGGTTCTGGCTGGACCGGGTAATTTGTACGATCATATGCTGATGCTGCTGGCAGCTCAGACCGTTTTTATCGCCTGGTCGGAGGGCTGCGCGGTCTTGTTGATGGATGGGCCAGCCAACGGTCTTGATGCGGTTTCCCGTAATTTTTTGGCGCGCTGATCGCTGAAAAGGCGCGTTCGGCCTGTGTTCTGATCTCGACACACGATAACGCCTTCCTTGAGACGCTTGGTGCAATGATCATCCGTCAGGAGAGCCTGAGCACCTCCTGACGGTAACTGGCAGGTTCAGTGATAGGTCACAGGCTTGGCACTGGCGATTTCCTGCTCATCTGTGAAGCGGGGCCATTGAGCATGAGCAAGCGCATGGAGTGAAGGGGCCGGCAAACCCAGTTTGTCAGCATAGATCCAGAGATAGGCGAAAGCGTGATGGACGTAATCGCGTGTCTCATTGTTGGGAAGCAATTCCATGAAGAGCAGCGGATCGTGGATCTGCCCTGCTTCATGGGGTGTGCTGCTTTCCCATCGGGCTATCGCACCGGGGCCTGCATTATAGGAGGCGAGGGTATGAATGAGATCCCCTCCCTTTGGAGCCGCCTCCGAGCGTTCGGAAAGTCCTGCCAGATATTGCACATAGAGCTGACCGATCTCGAGATTGACAGCCGGGTTGTGCAGGCGGCCGACCATATCAGCAGGAACATTGATAATGGCAACACCATGAGCGTCGAAAGCCGGTTTGGGGCCAGTGACGAAGCTCGCTGTCAATGGTCTGATTTGCATCAGTCCATGCGCTCCGGCGCTGGATGATGCCTTGGGATCGAAATTGGATTCGAGACGTGTCAGGGCATAGACAAGTGCCGGATCCATTTTAAAGCCATGGCGGGGAGCAAGTTGCGGTGTGGGGAAACCAGCCAGATGGGCGGGGCTTCCATCGCGGGCTGCAAGGATGGTGGCGATCTGTTCGGACAGATCATGCAGTCCGGCGGCGGCGGCGACGAGCTGAACCGAATGACAGAGCGCCGTGTCCGATGTGATATCTGGCCACATCCGACGCAACAGAGCCTCAGCGCGTGATGTTTCACCAATCTGTAGCAGGGCAAAAAGACGCCGTCCCTGAGGTGTTGCCGCGACAGCTTCGACATCGATCTCGCCCATGACCGGAATAGGATTCTGGAGCTCGACCGTATCGTCATTCGACAGACCATCACGCATGGTATCCTGTCGGGCGTCTGATGCCGGTGGCATGCCTGCATGATGCAATCCAAGCATCTGACGGGCGAGAATGCCATAAAAAGTGCCGGGTTCGGCAGCAGCACGCTGTAACCAGGAGGTTGTCAGCGTCGAGACGTTGCCAATATGGCGATGAGCACGTGCTGCCCAGTAGGATGCTGCCGCACGCAATTCGTTTGTGGTCGTGCCTGCGCGCGAGGCCTGCTCGAAAGAAGTGAGCGCTTCATGCAGGGCTCCCTGACGCCAGGCTGCAAGTCCGGCGACATAGCCTGCATAGCCGAGTTGATGTTTGCTCTGTTCGAAACCGTTTCGCGCAGTCTGAAGCGCAAAAGCGGTTTCACCCGCGCTAAGCATGCCAAGAGCGATCTCGGATTTGAGCTGGGCGGCATAAAGTGGCGTCATGCCAGGCGTCGAATCGACCAGTTTGACGGCGCTTTGCCCCCCCTTGAGGCCCCAGGAAAGACGTTCACTGATGGTGTGATCAAGAAGGGGATTACGGTTGAGGATGTGAGCCAGAGGATCCGGAGAGACTGCCGTGCTGTTTGAGGAGGTGTCCGATGGTGCAAGTGGTGTCGGAAAGCCTTGCGGTGTCACGCTGCCTTTTGGGCTGAGTGAGATGAGCAGGGACTGGATGGCACTGGCGTCGGCCAGGCTTGAAAAGGTCTTGAGCCAGAGACGCAGCTGCACCGGTTCAGGGCGATAGGCAGGGTTCAGATAGCGCTCAGCCAGCAGATCACCCATCAGCACGTTGTCATGGGCGGCGCGTGAGCGCGCAATCGCGGTCTCGAAATCACCCGCACGCTGGGCGCGAAAAGCCTGTTTCAGAAGCGCGGCATCTGAAGCGGAAAGAGGATGGGGGAGACCATTCGGACCGCCAGGCGCAGAGGAACGCGGCGTTGCAAACGCCGTTTCCTCACTCTGGCTGTTGTCATGGTCAGCAGGGTTAAGCGTCGATCTGCTTTCCTGGGCACGAAGCGGATTGAACGTCGCTCCCGCCACAAGCAAGGCGCACAGCATCAAAGCACGGGCGCTGTTACTCGACGCGAAATAAGAAATTCCTCGCATGGTGGAGATGCTGGTAGCTTCTCTTGCCTGATAAAGCAAGAGTGGCCAAAAGGTCACACCAGAGGAGTTCGCTATTCTAAGATCGTTTAACGAATTCTACCAGAGGGATAACACCAAAAAACCGCATTTTCCGGGCCGGGAATCGTTTTTTTTTTCAAAGGTTTTGCAACTGTCAACCACCAGACCCGGATTCGAGGGTTTCAGCAAGAAAAACGAGGTCTTTCCACATCTCGCGACGCGCTCTTGCGCTTGATACGAGCTGCTGCGGATGCTGCATGACAAGGGTCTCTGTACAAATCCCTTCCTCGAGTCGCAGCGGGTGCCAGCTTCCGCGCGAGCGGGCAATGCTCGCCTGTTCATCCATCAGCACCCGCAAGGGGGTCAGGCCAAACAGGATCAGACGTTCCGGACGTGCCTTGATGATCGCCGCAACAAGCAGATGGCGACACTCGCGTATTTCGATCAGCGAGACGGCTCGTCCTCCCGGCGGGCGCCACGGCAGGGCAGGTGCCTGCGATAGGCAGGCGCGATCCAGCCCGATGCTTGGCAGGATCATGTCCAGCAGACGCCCGGTTTCTCCAGCGAAGACCTCGCCGGAACGATCCTCATCAGCGTCAGGCGCGTCCCCGATGAGCATGAGTTTTGCACCAGGTACGATATGTGGCCGCACACTGGTTGAAGCCGTGCGGGCAAGCGCGGAATCGGGAAAGCGTTCCACCCCCCAGGCCTGTGCTGCCTCGGGATCGATAGCTGCCGGGCGCGCCTGTAATGGCGATTGTGCGCCCTGTCCGTGAGGCAGGGAACGGACAGGGCGCTGGGTCTGTCTGAGCGGGGATATGGCAAGGCTTGCCGCACGATCCAGTCTGTGCGGGGCTGTTTCGTCAAGCGCACAATCCACCCCCCAATCCCGATAAAGGTCCAGCAGGGCAAGTATCTCGGAACGGTCCTGACCGGAGAGGGAAAGTGACATGATCTCTTATCAGTTTGGTGTCTGAACGGGTTCAGTCTAGATTGTCATACGATGCAAACCAAGCGCTCTCCGTTCCGGCTCGTTCTTCTCATCTGCCTGGCCTCTGTTACCAGTGCGTCAGCTGCCGGGACGAAAGGCAATCCTGGCCAGAATGTACCCGTTCCGAGCGCCGCCGATTATTCACTGACGGGGAGTCTGCTCGGTAGTATCGTCTCCGTGCAGCGCAATAATGTAAGTGATGCCGATCATGCTTTGTATGAGGCTGTGACGCAGGGTTATCACGATCCGGAATTCATTCTGATGGCGTTACGCTATGCGGCGATGGATGCCGGGATGGAATCGGCCGCGCGTGCGCGCGTTCTGGCGAAGATGATGCCGCAACAGAATCTGGCCCGTATCATTCTGGGCACAGCAGCATTTCGCGACCGGCAGTGGAAAACGGCTGAAGCCTATTTTTCCCTTCACAGCAAGGAGCCGGAAGGCCTGTTGCGTATGGCGGGCCAGGGGTTGCGTGACTGGTGTCACTATGGCGCCAACCCGGCCAACGGTCAGGAAGATCTTGTTGCGTCTGGTCCGGGTGCTATCGATCCTGTGACTTATCTTGCCTTGTTGCAACAGGCCCGGATTGCGTCACTGCGTAACGAAGCACGCACGGATACCCTGTTTTCCGCGCTTGATCGCAATGCGGCCACCATACCGCCCTTGCTGCGTATGCAGACCCTGCAGTTTGAAGCCGACTGGCTTGCGTTTCGCGATCACAAGGCGGAGGCCCAACGGAAACTCGGGAATATTGCTGCAATCCTTCCTGCTTTCCAGCTTGTCGCAGCACGTCTTGAACCTGAAAAGATTGGCACGGGTTTTTCTCCTGCCCAGGGACTGGCAGAGTTCTATATTGGCGTCACGTCTCTTCTGGGAGATACGACCTCGCATGATGGTGCCGCTAGTTCATCCCCGGATCAGAGCGAGGACAAGCTCAAGGATCTTCGTCAGCTCAAGATCCTTCTTTTGCGGCAGGCGCTTTTTCTTCGTCCTGATCTGACCCTGGGCAAGATCCTGCTGGCAGAAGAGCTGCGCAACGACGGTCAGCTCGACATGGCGCAAATGGCGCTCGATAATGTGGCAGACAACGACCCGCTCGCGTCACTTTCCGATCATGCCCAGGCACAGATCGCGCTCAAGCGTCATGATCTGAAGGCGGCACTTCATGCTCTGGAACGTGTGGTCAAGGCCAATCCGGATAATGCTGATATCCTGAACGAGCTCGGTTCCGTGCAGGATCAGCTTGGTCAGTCCGAAGCGGCGGTCGACACCTATACAAGGGCACTCAATCAGGTCAGTGTCATGGAGGCGCGCGTCTGGCCTCTTCTCCTAGGTCGTGCGATTGCTTGGGATCATCTCAAACGCCGCGACAAGGCCCAGGCCGATCTCGATCATGCTCTGGCTCTCGCGCCCTCCGAACCGGTCCTGCTCAATTATGCAGGATATTCGGATGTCGAACATAACGAGCGCCCCGCCCAGGCCCTGACTCTGCTGCGCCATGCCATGGATATGGCACCTGATGATGCGGAGATACGTGACAGCTATGCTTGGGCATTGCTCAAGCAGAATGGCGATCTGGCACAGGCCCTTCCCTTGCTGCTTTCTGCCGTCAACGCGGCGCCTGCTGATGCAGAAATCGCCTATCACCTTGGTGTTGCCTACTGGTATCAGGGGCGTCAGCTTGAGGCGCGGGACCAATGGAGCCAGGCGCTCAATAACAAACCTGAACCTGAGACGAAGGCCCTGATTGAAGCCGCGCTCGCTAACGGGCCCGATCTGCCGGTCATGCGCGGACGTGCCATTCCTTCGCCCAGATGAGACAGAAGATGCTTCCTGATCGTTCCATGGCCCGCGCCAAGATCAATCTTTTCCTTCATGTTACCGCACGTCGTGATGACGGCTATCACGAGCTCGATTCTCTGGTTGTGTTCGCCGAAACTGCGGATGAACTCGCTCTTGCAGCGCCACGTCCGGCCGGGAGTGGTATGAGCCTCGAAATCGATGGTCCATTCGGCGCCGGACTTGAGGCTGGGCCAGACAACCTCGTGTTGCGTGCGGCGGAGGGTTTGCGCAAGGTGGCATCTCTGCCCGAGGGCGCACCGGACTGGCAGATCCGCCTGACCAAGAACCTGCCCGTGGCCTCAGGAATTGGCGGGGGGTCGGCTGATGCGGCGGCTGCGTTACGTCTTCTGGCTGCGGCCTGGCAATGTGAGAACCTTGATCTTGCTCCGGTTGCTGCCGGGCTCGGGGCGGATGTGCCTGTCTGTCTCATGCAGAAAACACAACGTATGCAGGGAATAGGCGAGATCCTTGTTGCGGCTCCACGGCTTCCGCGCTGTGCGATGGTGCTGGTCAATCCGGGAATATCCGTACCGACACCGACCGTTTTTCGTGCCTGGAAAGAATTGGGCGCACCATTCCGTCCAGCAGCATCTCTGCCGGGCGGCTGGAACGATGTCGCCAGCATGGCGCATGGTCTAAGATCAACTTCAAATGATCTGCAGGCTCCGGCGATTGCGCTCTATCCTGTGATCGGCGAAGTACTGGATAGGCTCGAATATTCGCAAACCTGTCTTTTCGCCCGCATGAGCGGGTCAGGTGCGACCTGTTTTGGCCTTTATGCCGATCTCGATGAGGCACGTCATGCGGCGGAAAGTCTGCGGAGTCATGGCTGGTGGGCAGAAGCCGGCTGGATTCAGGAGGCATGAAACCAGTCTTCGGGATATAATATCGTCCTGTCTTGTTTCAGGGAAAGTAATGACTCTGCCAGATCGCTTTGAGACCGGAGCTTTCCGGATGAATTTCTGCTTTGCAGGCTAATCCGGCAGATGGAATGCGAGGAAGGGGCTCGGCAATGGGCGCAAGAATGCAGGTCATTCAGAAAGAGGATGGCAAGGGTGCAACGCTCCGCTTTCTCGAAGAAAGCGGGATAGAAGGCGAAATTGACCTGACACTGGCTCAGCTGAGCCAGCTGATCAAAAGCCTGGGACAGGTGCGTTACGCTATTACGGCACATGAACCTCAGCCTTCGATTGCCAATGCCCCCTTTCTGCCAGTCTATAATACGAACTGGGCGCTCCAGATCGATGCTCTGACCGAGGGCTCGACTCTGGCGTTTCAGCATCCTGCCTATGGACCGATCGGGCTGGTTTTCGGGCCTGAAGACGCCGACAAACTGGTCAAGGGACTCAAGCAGCACCGTGCGCTGATGGCTGCCAGCACATCCCGTCAGCCGAGCTGATCCCGGCCCACAGGATCTGTTCTGGGCTGATCAGAGTTTCCTTAGGCTGACGCGATCTGCTGGCAACAGGTCTCGCAAAGGCTCTGAGTATATCTATTTTCTATGGCGCAGAAGAAGCCAGCCAAGAGCTCCCCCACAAAGGGACAACAGCATGGCGCCCGAGCCGATCCGGCGCGGCATGGTCAGCAGCAGTGGCTTGCGTCCTGTTTCGCGCAGAGGAATACCTTCATACGGACCGTGGGCAGCATAGGCGCCGGGGAGGCTTTCAGAGAGACTGTCGGTGTCGCTCTCTGCCTTGCCTGATGCGTATTGCGACGTGATAGCCTTTCTGGCGAGATACCGGTCACGTAGCGAAGGTGCAATGCCGTTGATCAGACTTGGCAGGATCGAGGTGGCGCCGACCCAGATATCGCGGTGATGGCCAAGGACTGCCTGACAGATTGCATGGGCAGCCACTTCGGGTTCGTAAATCCGCCCGCTGGGCTTGAGTGCGTGACCCGAACGGTTTCGACTCCAGCCAAGGCGTGGGGTATTGATCGAAGGGAGATGCACGATGGTCAGGTCAATGCGATCCGATAGCGCGCGGATTTCAGGACGTACACTGTCACAGAAGGCACTTATCGCGGCGTGGGCACCGTTAATTGCTGCCTGCAGGGGCAGGCCACGCAGTGGATGGGCAAGGCCGAGATTGACAATAGTGCCGCTACCGCGACGGCGCATGCAGGCCAGGGCGGCTTGGGTGCCGAAAACCGAGCCAAGATAGGTGACATCCGTCACGCGTCTGAGTGTCTCGGCATCGAGCGACAGAACCGGCCCGATAGCGGCAACACCGGCTGCATTGATCCAGACAGTGATGGGGCCGAGCTCACGTTCCACGCGCTCGGCGGCATCGGAAACGGCTTTTGCATCTGAGACATCAACCGGCAGGATGAGCGTACGTATTGCGTTGGCTGCAAGTTCGTCTGCGGCGTCCTGAAGACGCTGTTCGTTGCGCCCGAGCAGGGCAATGTCAAAACCGTAGGATGCGAGCATACGGACCGTGGCGCGCCCGATACCGGCTCCGGCGCCTGTGACGACGGCAATCTGGTTGGGCATGGCAGCAATCCTTACACGATCTACAAAAGGGTCACTGCGAGAATGCCAGCGATGATCAGAAAGAGAAAGCCCGCCATGACAAGTGTCAGACGACGTTCGATAAAGTCCTTGATAGGCGGTCCATAGAACCAGAGCAGAGTCGCCACCAGAAAGAAACGTGCGCCACGTGTGACGAGGCTTGCTGCCAGAAAAGGCAGGATGCTGAAATGAGCTGCGCCAGCGGCGATGGTCACGATCTTGAACGGGATCGGTGTCAGCCCTTTGAGCAGGATGATCATGACTCCGTATTGCCGGAATTTCTCCTGTAATGCTGTCAGGCTGTGTTCTGCATGATAGAAATGTACGATTGGCATGGCGACGTGTTGAAGCAGAACGGCACCGATCACCCAGCCAAGCAAGGCGCCTGTTACCGAACCCGCAGTGCAGATCGCAGCCAGTAAAAAGGCGCGCTGACGCGCGGCCAGTACCATCGGGATCAGCATCAGGTCGACAGGAATCGGGAAGAACGAGGCCTCTGCGAAAGCAACGGCGAAAAGCCACCACCCTGCGTAAGGCGAAGCCGCCAGAGCGAGTGTGCGACGATAGAGCGGTTGAAACACGAGAAGCCTCCGGTAATCGGGAGACCCGTCAATGACCCAAGCCGTGCCTTATGTCGAGCGTGGGCCCCAGAGAATCAGCGCTGCGCCACAAAGGCAGATTGCGGCACCAATCAGTTCCCAGCGGTCAGGGCTTCGTCCTTCGAACAGACGCATCCAGATCAGGGATGCCGTGATGTAGACCCCGCCATAGGCCGCATAAGCCCGACCTGCGCTGTCACTGTCGATGCGCGTCAAAATGAGAGCGAAAAGCGTCAGGCTTAACAGACCGGGTAAAAGCCACCAGACCGATCGATCAAGACGTAGCCACGCCCAGAAAGCGAAACAGCCGGCAATTTCTGCAAACCCGGCAGCAATATAGAATAGAAGAGTCAGCATGACAGGGTCCGGAATTGAGCTGGGAATGTGGGCATGGGACCATATTCACATCGTCATGGCTATGGGTGTCGGACGGGATGTCAGCGAGGAATCCTGAGAGGCCTGTCTCTTGCTGTGTGGTGAGGCAGGCTGAATTCTCACAAAGATGCACAAACAAGGCTTGAATCACGAGAGATCAGGATTGCCGATTATATCGGGAAGGTATTCTGGAAGCCGCGAACAAGATCGATCATTGCTTTATGAGGCGTTCTGTATAAAACACGGATAAATCGTTGAATGCGTTGAGGTTGTTTTTAATAACGATATTTGATCGTTTAATACTTCGCCTTGCGCCATAAACCGGGTGTCCGTCTCATGTCCTTCGCTTCGCTACCGCGTCGTACAGTGTTGTCCACGCTCCTTGCTGCGCCTCTGGCATTGGGCTTGCGCTCGGCCAGGGCTGCCGACAAACCCATTCGCGTTGGTATCATGGCAGGTGAGGACGAGGATATCTGGCGTCTGGTCAGCCAGAATGCCCAGAAAGCCGGTCTGACGCTGAAGATTGTCACCTTCTCCGATTATTCGACACCGGACGAGGCGCTTGCCTCCCATGATCTCGATGCCAATTCCTTTCAGCATATGCCATTCCTGAAAGCCCAGAACGATGCGCACGGGTTCAGGATTGTACCGGTAGGCAATACCTATGTTGCGCCAATCGGTCTCTATTCGCACAAATGGAAGACGCTTGCCACTCTGCCTGAAGGCGCAGTTATCGGGGTCCCGAACGATCCCAGTAATGAAGGACGTGCGCTTCTGTTGCTTCAGACACTTGGCTTCATCAAGCTCTCGTCATCAGCCGGTCTGTTGCCCACGCCACTCGATATTACGGAAAATCCGCACAACTTCACGATACGTGAGCTTGATGCCGGTGTGGTCGGTCGTGCACTACCCGATCTCGACGCTGCTGTGATCAATACCGATTGGGCACACAAGGCGGGTATTGATGTTGTTCATGAGCGTCTGGCGCGAGAAGGGGTAAAGGATAACCCCTATATCTGCGTGATAGCGGTCAATAGCGAAGATGCTCAGGCCTCCTGGGTCAAGCCGCTAGTCAGTGCTTACCAGCAGCCGAATATCCGTCAGGCCCTGATTGATGTTTATGCCAATACAGTGATCCCTGCGTTTTCATGAGTCTTCTTGACGTTTCAGGTCTGTCGTGTCGCTTCGGATCGCAGACGGCGCTGAGCGATATCAGTTTTCAGGTCGACAAGGGCGAGATCATTGGCGTGATCGGGAGTTCGGGAGCGGGAAAATCTACGCTTCTGCGCTGTCTTTGTGCACTTGAACGCCCGACAGAAGGTCAGATTCTGCTTGAGGGGGCTGATCTTACGCAGCTGACCGAGAGAGAGCTGGTTGCTGCCAGGCGCAAGGTCGGGCTCGTCTTTCAGCATTTCAATCTTCTGAATTCGCGCTCTGTAGCTGCCAATATTGCCCTGCCGCTTGAAATTGCCGGCTGGGCTGGAGGCCGGATTACCGAGCGCGTTGAGGAGTTGCTGACCCTTGTCGGGCTTGAAAGCCACGGTTACAAGCGCCCGTCCCAGCTCTCGGGTGGTCAGAAGCAGCGTGTCGGTATTGCGCGCGCCATAGCCAATTCTCCATCGCTTCTTCTTTGCGATGAAGCAACCTCCGCACTCGATCCCCACACGACAACCTCCATTCTTGATCTGTTGGTCGACATCAACCGCTCGCTGGGTCTGACCATCATTCTCATCACGCATGAGATGGAAGTCGTGCGTCGTTTTGCCCATCGTGTCCTTGTACTGGATCATGGCGCACTGATCGAAAACGGCAGTATGGCTACGCTGATGCGTGACAGTCGAGGGGATCCGAGACTCGAGAGGCTACTGGCAGATACGCGACCCTCTCTGCCTGACACGCTCAGAAGCCAGCTTAGCACTGTCCCTCTTCCTGATGGTCTCACACTTGTCCGTGTCGTGCTTGGACCTCAGGCCGCAAAAACGCCTTTCCTCTCTGTTCTGACAAGGCGCTTCGATCAGGCAATCACCCTGATACAGGGGGGTACGCTTGCCTGCGGAAGCGAGCTTCTGACTGACATGATTCTGGGCTTTTCCGAGCCGCTTTCCGAGCCGCTCGTTTCGTTTCTCGAACAGGAAACCCATGTGACGGAGGTGCTCGGCTATGTACCGGCTGATCACTAGGCTCATCGCGGAGTCGACGCTTCAGACCATTGAGATGGTTGCAGCGTCCAGCTTTGTCGCCGTACTTTTCGGTCTGCCTCTGGCTGTGCTGATGATCGCAACCAGACGCACTGATCTGTATGACATGCCTTGGCTGGGGCGCCCCATTGGCTGGGTCATTGATGCTATTCGCGCGATCCCGTTTATCATTCTGCTGGTGTTGCTGATTCCGGTTACCCGTTTTATCGCAGGGACATCGCTCGGTACATTTGCTGCTATCGTACCGCTGTCGATCGCAGCCATCCCCTATTATGCGCGTATCGCTGAAATCTCATTGCAGGAGATCGAACCCGGTCTTATCGAAGCGGTGCGTGTCATGGGAGGCACGCGCTGGATGGTCATTCGCTATGTACTGATCCCCGAAGCCCTGCCAGGCCTCCTGTCCGGCCTGACCGTGACCGCAATTACCCTTGTCGGAGCCTCTGCCATGGCAGGTGCCATCGGTGCCGGTGGGTTGGGTGATCTTGCTATCCGATATGGCTATCAGCGCTTCAACATTACCATCATGTTTGCCGTGGTTGCTGTGCTGATCCTGCTGGTCGGCGCAATCCAGGGGGCCGGGGCAGTGGCTGTCAGGGCAGTGCGGCGGTAAGAACCGGGGCGATGACGCCCCGGATATTGCGAACGGGTCTGTCTCTGGTGGATCACAGAGCACTTTCAAGGGTTCAGACAGGCAGGATGACGCTTGCTCGCAAGCCTCCCTCAGGCCGATTCATCAGGGTCACATCGCCGCCCTGGCCTCGCAGGGTGGAGCGGGCAATCGCAAGACCCAGGCCAGTGCCGCCGGTTTCGCGATTGCGGCTTGTCTCAGCGCGGACAAAGGGCTCGAACATGCGTTCGAGATCTTCCGGGGGAAGGCCGGGACCACTGTCATCAATGCGGATGCAGATGGCCTTTTCCTGATCGGGGCCTCGTGTGAAGGCAACGCTGATACAGGCTGACCCACCATATTTCAGGGCATTCATGACTAGGTTGGTCAAAGCGCGTTTCAGCGCCAATGAGCGTGCCTTGATTCGGATCGGCGCCTGAGGCGGCTCATAGTTGACTTCCTCTGCGAGATCGGGGCGTGCCTCAGCAGCCTCATCTGCAATGGTCTGGAGCAGGGCACTCAGATCCAGCGTGGTCATAGGCTCCAGTGTCGAGCTGTCGCGACCAAAGGCGAGGGTGGCAGCGACCATGCTTTCCATTTCATCCAGATCAGCCAGAAACTTGTCGCGCAACTCGTCATCATCGATGAACTCGGCACGCAGTTTCAAACGGGTGATCGGGGTACGCAGGTCATGACCGATAGCCGTGAGCATGAGTGTGCGATCGGTCACAAAACGCCGGATGCGGGCAGCCATCGTATTGAACGCGACAGCCGCCTGACCGATTTCTGTAGGGCCTGCCTCAGGGAGAGGCTGGGCGTGAACGTTGCGGCCGAGTGCGGTGGCCGCGTTGGCCAGCGTGGCAACAGGCGCGATGAGACGATGCGATCCCCACAGGATCAGCCCGCCACCACAGATGGTCATGAGTGCAAACGAGATCATGAAAGTAGGTGAGCCAAACGGGTTGGGAGGCCGGACAGTGTAACTCATGACGAGCCACCGATGGTCATCAGGCATCTGGAAAGACAAGGCGTAATGTCTCGTACCAGGCTTGTGACTGATGAGTACCCGCTCAGGGCGGAGACGCACGGGAAGCATGCCGATTCCCGCAAGGGGCGGTGGCATGAAGCCGGGAGTGCGTCGGTCATCGGGCGAAAAACCGTCCATACCATTCGGGGGAGGCTGTCCTCCCTCGAACGGAAAGGGGGGACGCCCTTCTCCCCCGGAAAAATCGCCCGGTCCTCCGCCTGGTGGCGGTCCTCCGAATCCGGGCTCTTCCTGTCCGCCTGGCGGGCCGCCATGCATCATGGGATTCATTCCAAAAGGAAGCGTAATAAAAGCGCCGGGAAGATGCGTATCGGGTTTGTCGTCGAAAATGATCTTGAAATTTGACGGTACTTCAAGTGCAGCCAGGCTGGTTTCACGATCAGAAGGAGGAAGCTCGACAAGGGTGTGATAGATCGAAAAGGCGTGATGCTCGTTCTCATGCATCTCGGCCCGGTCGGCAATGTTGAGATGGTCGAGGGCATGAATGGTCAGGCCGGCTGCCTGAACCACGCAGAGCCCTGCGATCAGAAGCAGATTGGTGCGCGCTCTGAGCGAGCGCGGCAGCAGCTGGATCACAGCGTCAGAGGCGTTCGACATCGGCGGCAAGGACATAGCCTCCGCCACGTACGGTCTTGATCATCTGGGCATTGCGGCCATCGTCTTCGAGCTTTCGTCGCAGGCGGCTGACGGCCACATCGATGGCGCGATCGAAGGGGCCGGCCTGTCGTCCGCGCAGCAATTCGAGCAGCATGTCGCGTGTCAGAACACGGTTTGCACGCTCCAGAAAAGCCAGAAGCATGTCATATTCGCCGCCGGTAAGAGGCACTTCAGCACCATCGGGATTGAGAAGGCGGCGACGGGCCGGTTCCAGTGTCCATCCCGAGAACCGGATGGTCCGGGAATCGGCTGAAAGCTTCTTGTCTGAGCTGTCGGCCGTCCGGCGTAGTACGGCCCGGATGCGGGCCAAGAGCTCACGCGGATTGAAGGGCTTTGCAACATAGTCGTCAGCGCCGAATTCCAGACCGATAATACGGTCTGTCTCATCACTCATGGCCGTGAGCATGATGATAGGCACATTGTCCTGGCTGCGCAGCCAGCGTGCAATGTCGAGACCACTTTCTCCCGGCAGCATGAGATCGAGCACCACCAGCTGATAATGCCCGGCGGCCCAAGCGCGACGGGCCTCGCGCCCGTCACGTGCGGCTGTTACACGGAAATGGTTTCGTTCCAGAAAGCGGCAGAGCAGCTCCCGGATCTCACGGTCATCATCAACAATCAGAAGGTGCGGGTTCGTTTCCATGAATGTAACATTGGTCCGAATCGATCCTGCCCCACAAGGGGGTGTTTCACTCCGTCACAAGTTGCGAAAACCTGTCTCAATCGAGCCAGGGAGGGGTGGGAAGATTTTTGGCCCGCAGAAAGGCAGGATTGAAGATCTTGGACTGATAGCGTGCCCCGCCATCGCAGAGAATTGTTACAATGCGATGCCCTGGCCCGAGTCGTTTTGCGACGCGAATCGCCGCGGCAACGTTGATGCCCGCTGAGCCACCGAGAGAGATCCCCTCGCGTTCCTGCAGCGAAAAGATCTGTTCCAGCGCTTCGGCATCGGGGATACGTTCAGCATCGTCAATAGCAACACCTTCCAGATTGCCGGTCACACGGGACTGGCCGATACCTTCGGTTATCGAGCCTCCGGAAACGCTCAGATCATTGGATTTGACCCAGCCATAGAGACCGGATCCTTCCGGATCTGCCAGAACAATTTCGGGGCGCTTGCGCCCTGCCTCCTCGGCAAGCTCACCAAGACCCAGGGCAACGCCGGCAAGCGTACCACCCGTCCCACAGGCGCAGGTGAAAGCATCGACATGCCCGTCGAGCTGCTTCCAGATCTCAACCGCTGTGGTGGTGCGATGACCTTCCCGATTGGCTGTATTGTCGAACTGGTTGGCCCAGACAGCATTTTCGGTCTCCTCGGCAAGCCGACGCGAAACATGCACGTAATTGCCCGGATCGCGGAACGGTTTGGCGGGAACAAGACGCAGATCCGCACCAATCATGCGGAGAAAATCGATTTTTTCCTGACTTTGTGTCTCGGGCATCACGATGATCGTGCGATAGCCGCGTGCCTTGGCAACAAGCGTGAGGCCGATACCCGTATTACCCGCTGTTCCTTCCACAATGACGCCGCCAGGTTTGAGTGCGCCACGTGATTCGGCGTCGAGAATAATGGCAAGGGCTGCGCGATCCTTGACCGAACCACCGGGATTCATGAATTCCGCCTTGCCGTAGATATCGCAGCCTGTTGCCTCAGAGGCCAGTTTCAGGCGGATAAGGGGGGTGCCGCCAATTGCGCCAATCATGCCGTCAGAAGGGTTCTGCCATCCGGAAATCAGGCCCGTAGGAGACAGGGAAATCGGGGTCTGCGTAGTCATCTGCATTCCATCCTATACGTCTGCAGTTTGAGAGTTTAACGTCGCGACATGTAAAATAAATGAGGAAGAACGATGGTCGACTGTATATCAGCGCGTGAGGCATGGGAACGCCTGGGTACTGACAGGGATGCGGTTCTGATCGATGTACGCACGCCCAATGAGTGGCACTCCGTTGGTCTGCCCAATCTGAGCACACTTGACAAAGAAGTCATCGCATTGAGCTGGGATCCGTATGACGCTGCCGGTTTTGCACAGGCATTGAGCGAAGCTGTCCCATCCCGCAAAACGCCTGTTTTTTTTCTGTGCCGGTCAGGGATGCGCTCGCAGCAGACGGCGGAGCTTGCGGCTCATCTGGGCTATGAGGTCAGTATAAACGTCGTTGAGGGCTATGAGGGGCCGCCGGATTCCACAGGCCAGCGGGGACGTGTTTGTGGCTGGCAGTTCCAGGATCTGCCGCGTTTCTTCCCCACCTGATTCTCAATAGCCCTGCTCATGTAATGACCGGGCAAGTTTCCCGGCTTCGGTGGCGATGGTCTCGGGCGTGATCTCTGCCAGAAAAGGAATTTCAGACAGCACTTTGACTTGGCCAAAATGCTCGATAGCGGCTCGGTTTCTTGCATTGGGTATGCCACTCATCACTACACCCGCCACGCTGATGCCGTGTTTGCGCAGAGCTGAGAGACTGAGCAAGGTGTGGTTGATGGTGCCGAGTCCACTGCGGCAGACGAGAATGACCGGGAGATCGAGACCCGCCACCCAGTCGATCAGCAGAGTGTCGTCATTCAGGGGAACCATCAGCCCACCTGCACCTTCCACGACAAGGGGACTATCTGTTTGTGGAAGATCCAGATTGTCGAGTGTCACGGTCACATTTTCCAGTGCCGCCGCATCCTGGGGGGAGAGGGGTGCCTGAAACGCATAGGCGCAAGGAAGGATCTGCGATGGTGATAACCCTGCCAGTTTCATAACGCTGGCCGTATCACCTGCTTCTTCACTCAGCCCGGTCTGGAAAGGTTTCCAGTATGTGGCGTTGAGAGCTTTGGTAAGAATGGCGGAAACAAGAGTTTTGCCAATGCCCGTATCCGTGCCGGTGACGAGAAAACGCGCCTGTTTTCTGGCAGAACCAAAAGCAACCTGATAATCCATGATACCCGCTTTCCTGTCGAATTCCTGCATTATCCGGCGCAAATCGCGCCCGGTGAGAGATTCGCTGCCTTCTCGGGGGGTCGTTGCACCGATTGCTTTCAGGTCAAGGAGGAACTGCCGGGCCGACCCGACAGGGTCGCTGAATTTTCTGATTGTCCAGCTGCCGCGTAACGTTTCAGGCCATTCATCCTGAAGTGCGTCCAAGCCAGGATATTCCGGAAAGCCGCAGGGCAGATCAAGAGTATCACAGGCGTCCCGCCATTGGGAAAAACTGCCACGCGCGAGGGTCGTGACTTCTATTCTTCCATGTGGCGCCAGCATTCTTTCCAGACGTCTGAATGCTGCGCGTCGATCAGTAAACCACTGCAGACAGAAGCTGGAGCAGATCAGGTCGAAGCAGTCTTCCAATACGGGATATTCAGCGTCCATCACGTGAAACCTGACGTCTGGTACAGCTTCTCTTGCGCGTTCGATCATTCGAGGAGAGAGATCAATTGCTGTCAGGGCTGCCTGGGGGAAAATCAGGCGCAAAGCACGTGTCAGTATTCCAGTACCGCATCCAAGTTCCAGAATACGGGCTGGTGCAGGGCGGTCTGCATAAAGTCGTGTCAGGGAATGGGCGAGCTCCGCAGCTGCGGCTGCCTGTACGCGCGCGGAAGTGTCATAATCCCGCGCATTGTCGAAGCAGGTTGCGACAGAATTGCGCGCAGTGGTCACGAGACGTCTCTGAGAGCATTGCTGATAATAGCGGCGCATTGATGAGGCGCTGTGAAAGGCAGAAGATGTCCCCCTTCGAAGATGAGGCGCGTTGCGTCAGGAAAGCTTGCCTCATGCATGGCGCCGGAAACAAGCTCATCGTCAGTACCATGTATGGCCATCAGACTCCTGCCCAATGAATGGGCCGTTGCACGGCCGTCACCTTCCATCAGCTCCACAAGACCTTCATCAAGGACCGGCAGATCGAGGTGTGGGGGACAAGGAATAAAAGGGGTGAATTGCCGTCTGAATTGCATGACTGTCTCATTCGTCGTGCGGGCGAGGCGGGTGCGCATGCGTGTGAGAACCCGTATCGAAAGGCCCTGAGGGAAATCATCTGCCTGGCTGAAGCGGGCAAATCCATTGAAAGCGATGATTTTCCGGCATTGAGGCAGGGAATGTCTCAATGCCCATAAAGTCCCGGCAGAATGCGTAACCAGCACGAATGGCTGGTCTGGCAGGGTCGTGAAAGGTCGGGCCCCGCTATAGCCGCGCTCTAACAGGGTCATGTCGCATTGCCCCAATGCGTGGCAGACTGGGTGCCAGAAAGAGGCGTCGAAACTCCATCCATGCATGAAAACGAGTTTCATGCCTGTGTCTGTCGCAGTGCTGTGATGACAGAGTCGATGAGAGAGGTAATGGAAGCGTCATCATGACTGGCACTGAGAGCAAGACGTAGTCTGGCTGAGCCGGAGGGGACAGTAGGGGGCCTGATGGCAATGGTCAGAATACCACGTTCTTCCAGAACTCTGGCCACTGAAAGGGTCGTTGTTTCCTCTCCCAGAATGACAGGGACGATCTGGGTATTCGAGAGGCCGGTATCGATCCCGGCAGCATTCAGTGCCTGGCGCAGTCTCTCGGCTTTCTGATGAAGTGCCTGCCGTTCCATATCGAGACCGGGTACGATTTCAAGTGCGGCATCCATCGCCCCGAGCATCGGGGGGGATGGAGCGGTACTGTAGATAAAGCCTGAACTGGCCGTGATAATCCAGTCGCACAGGGCGCGCGACCCGGCGATATAGGCGCCCATACTGCCCAGCGCCTTGCTGAAGGTTCCCATGACGAGATCGACTTCATGGCCATGGGAGAGACCACGCCCCTGGGGTCCCAAGACGCCTGTGGCGTGTGCCTCGTCGAGATAGAGGAAGGCATCGTAACGCTTCGCAAGGGCCGAAAGGGCAGCGATATCAGCCGTATCGCCATCCATCGAAAATACACTTTCGGTCAGGATAAAGCGCATACCTGGCAGATCGGTATGCCGTACAAGCAGACTCTCCAGATGGTTGAGGTCATTATGCCGGAACCGGATCTGTCGGATGCCGGCGGCGGCACAGCCCTGATGCATGCTGGCATGATTGAGTTTGTCGCAGAATACGAGCGGTGCTTCGCCGGTCTGTTCCTTGGCAAGGCGGAACAGGGCGGGCAGAACGGCGGCATTTGCCTGCCAGCCCGAGGCAAAAAGCAGGGCGGCTTCTGTTCCCTTGAACTGCGCGAGGCGGTTTTCGACCCGTTCATGCAGATCCAGTGTGCCTGACACAAGACGCGAGGCGCGAGCTCCCGTACCGTGCTGCATGGCCCACTCGGCAGAGCGTTCGCGCAGAAGCCTGTGACCAGAGAGCCCCAGATAATCATTGGATGAAAAATCGGTAATGGCCTGCCCCCGGTGCAGTACCTGGTCAGGTGTAAGCTGCAAGGGGCGTAGCTGGCGGCGCAAGGAACGGGCCTCCAGGTCTTTGAGGGCTCGTCTGAGAAGCGGATCGAAACGCATCATGCCAGTTCCCTGCCGCTGCCACCCGGGCTTGTCAATCACATGTCAGGAAGAGCGCGCATTTACGGACGTGTCTTGGTCCGGAGATAACCCCGCTTGCCAATGAAGCGAAGCAGGGGAAGCGAAAGACGCAGCAGACAGGGGGCGAGCATGCAGAGCCGACCGAAAACCCCGTCAATCGCAGGCAGAAACCGCTCGGATCCGCACCGGATCAGCTGATCCGTTACCGCTTTTGCAACCACATCAGGATCAAGAGGCGTACTGACGTAATTCAGGACGGACCCGCCCTCTTTCATTTCGCGGATCAGCATGTCGGTCTGTACGGCGCCCGGAAAAACGGAACTGACCAGAATGCCGCGTGGTCGAGCCTCCTGGGCCAGGGAAAGAGCAAAGCTGCGTAGCCCGGCTTTTGCTGCGGCATAAACGGCACTGCCTGCAAGCGGCATGACAGCTGCCATGGAGTTGACGAAAACAATGCAGCTCTTCTGCCTGCCATCAATGGTTTGCATCAAAGGCAGCAGATGACGTGTCAGCAGGATCGGCGCACTCAGATTGAGGCTGATCTGAGTCGTGATGTCTTTTTCATCGGCTGTTGCCATAAATGAGGGTGAGATTGTTCCTGCACAATGAATGACGGCAAAAACAGGCGCATGATGTTCGTGGATGCGGCTGCAGGCTTCTGCAAGTGATCCGGAGGCGCCAAGATCACAGGCGATATGAGAGAGCAGCTCGGACTCAATCGCCGGTTTGGAGCGGCAGAGCGCAATGACCCGATAATTCTGATCGAGAAGACGCCTGGCGATCAGAATACCGATTCCGCCCGAAGCTCCTGTCAGAACGACGGTTCTGCGGCACCCTGGCGAAATATCCCGAGCGGGTTCGGGCTCGTGGGAGGCGTTGGCCGCAAGGGGAGTACCCTGAGGGGGGGAAGAAACCGTCATGGATTCCGTCTTACCTCCGAAATTCGGTGCAAGACATGCGAATTCGGAAGAATCAGGTCTTTTTTTCTCTGCATGTCATTCCCCCTGCCTTGAGGAAGCAGGGGGTCGAGTTTATCGACGGGAGGAATTCAGAACGATCAGTTCAAACGGCCGAGGTTACGGAAGTCCTGCCTTGTCTTGCTGGAGAGCGCTTTGATGCGATCATGTTGTGCCTTCTGGTCAGCCCGCAGTTGATCGATCTGCTTTGTACGATCCTGGGTGACCTGGTTGAGCTTGTTTTTCTGTTCATCGATCTTGCCCTGAAGCTTTTCGCGCTCGCGCTCAGGGGCGTTGGTGTATTTGTCGCGCAGATCATCGATCTTCTTCTGACGTGCTTCCACGGCATCGCGATTCTTCTGCTGCAGGTTCTGAACACGATTATTCAGGCAGTTTTCCTTGTTGGCCAGCCGACCAATCATATCGGTGCCGGAAGTATTGTTATTGCAGCCTGAAGTCTGGGCTTGAGCCAAGGGTATGGAAATCATAGATGCCAGAGCCATTGCCGATAGAATTCGTGTCTTGATCATGATGTTTCTTTCAGGTTTATACTGATATCTTATTATAGATATGCTCAATGTGTCGAATATGCGGCGTATCAGTCAGATTGTCGTCTTTATTTCCGGTTTTTTGTAGAGCGTTCGCGCATTTCCTGAAGAAACTTGCGTGCCGCGACGAGGTCAAATTTCCGCGCCTGTTCCCGCCCACGGGCCATACAGTCTGCCCGCAGGGCTGAATCATTGATCAGGCGAAGCAATGCCTGTTCGAGAGCGTCGCCATCATCCGGCAAGGCCAGAAGAGCGGCTTTGCCAACGACTTCGGGCAGGCCACCACGGGGGGAGGCGATAACGGCGGCACCACTCGCCATGGCTTCGAGCGCAGTCAGACCAAAAGGTTCTGGCCAGCGGCTTGGCACAACGACAATCGAGGCGGCTGCCATGGCTTCGAGTACCTGATGATGCATCTGATAACCGCAAAGCGTGATGCCGGCCGCACGCGCACTGGCCTCGACACGGTCGACGAAAGTCGTGCGTGGCGAGTTGAAACGGAATCTGTCTGCACCGATCATGACGGCACGCCATTCCGGCACCTGTCCGGCGATGGCCGCCCAGGCGCGCACAAAGGCATCTGCACCCTTGTCGGCAACCATGCGCCCCGCGAAGAGCACAAGCCTGGAGCGTTCTGCCGGAGAAGGCGGCAGAGCTGACAGATCGAGGCAGTTCGGCATGACTGTAACAGGGCCGTCATCCAGATCTTCCAGATAGCGACGGCGCAGCCACAACGAGACGGTAAAGACGCGTACACGCTGCATCAGCTCCTGCCTCTGACGGGGGCGTTTGGCGCCATGCATGTCCTGCGGGTCATTATGCAGAATGAGATGAACGGGAATACCGCATTTGCTCAGTGCGCGCGCTAGGGCAGGGCGGTTATGAACTTCAATGAGATCAGGTTTATGTCGACGGATCTCTCGCTGACAGGCGATACGGTAACGTGTCCCGTCCCGTTTCCAGCGATGCAGGCCGCCTGGTTCGGTCACGGCGAAGAACTGCCCTCCCGGCAGGGGCGTATCGGGAATTTCTGTGCCGATGACGATATCGTCAGGTGTGGCGAGACGCGATACCAGAAGAGCAATGGCGCCTGCCCGATCGGGGGCATAACCTTCCCGGCGGGGAAGGACAATCATGACTTTCATGGACTCAGTCGTAATCCGTCGCCATTTCAGGGTGAGCGTAATGCTCGAACATGCGTACAAGCTGATGGGGTTGCAGACGGCCGAGAGAAAGATCGGTTGGCAGGTTCTGGCGGTCGAACCAGCCAATGCCCGAGGTTTCGAGATTGTCGATCGTCGCTGTGCCGCCTGTCAGGCGGCATATATAGAAAACCTTTGCGCAGCTGTAGAGATCGGGTGGATGTCCCTGGGTATCGCGATCCCATAAGGCTGCGAGCTTGATGATCTCGGCAGTATAGCCGCTTTCTTCCAGCACTTCCTTCAGTGTGTTCTGGGCTGTGGTGAGATTCACATCCGCCCATCCGCCAGGCAGCGTCCAGCGATCATGGTCGATTGCCTCACGCACCATCAGAATATGGCCCTGGTCGTTAAATACGGCACCCCGAACGTCGATTTTGGGCGTTGTATAGCCGCATTCCTTTTCAAGCAGGGCAAGCATGCGCTCAGGCGTCGTCTCGCTCAGCGCGGACAGCATTTTTGCAGAAAGCAAACGGAGCTGCTCGTAACGTTCGCGATCATAGGGATTCTGACAGAAGGTGAGCCCGTTCTGGGCGATTGCCTGAACGTCTCTTGCCCAGATCAGCCATTGCGGTTCGCTCATGCCAAGGTCCTCTCGCTCAGGGCTCGATATAGACCGGATCGCTGCGAGTGCAAAACAGTCGTTCTCCTTGTCTGATTCATATCAGGGGTGATTGCAGCCCGCAGACTGCAGGAAGATTTCAGCGGCTCAACGGAAAAGAGAGGGCAGAAAACTTGAGTCCGGCTTCCTTATTTGCCACATGAGAATCTCCCCATCCTGACGCCCGAAAGACGGATACTCACGTGAAAATCAACGGCACGCCCTATCGCAGCGTCTGGCGCGACGCGCATGATCCCAGACTGGTTCATATCTTTGATCAGACAAAACTCCCCTGGATGCTTGATATTCTTGCCTTGCAGGACGAAGCGGAAGTGGCTCATGCCATACGTACCATGCAGGTTCGCGGTGCCCCTCTGATTGGCGCCGTTGCGGCTTATGGACTTGCCTTTGCCTTGCAGAAAGATGCGTCGGATGCCGGCCTGACAGATGCCGCAGCCATGCTTGTCGAGACGCGCCCGACTGCCATCAATCTGCGCTGGGCGATCGAGCGCATGGTCGCGCATCTGCGTCCACTTGCGCCCGAAACCCGTGTCGCGGCAGCCTATGAAGAGGCCGATGCGATCTGCGATGAAGATGTGCAGGTCAATGAAGCTATCGGGCGTCATGGTCTGGAGCTGTTCCGTCTGCTCTGGGAAAAGCGTCGCCCTGGTCAGGAACGTCTGAACATTCTCACTCATTGCAACGCAGGCTGGATTGCGACTGTCGACTGGGGGACAGCACTCGCTCCAATTTACATGGCGCATGATGCCGGTCTGCCGGTGCATGTCTGGGTGGATGAAACCCGTCCGCGCAATCAGGGTGCGCTGCTTACGGCCTGGGAGCTGGGTGCACATGGGGTGCCCCATACCCTGGTAGCCGATAATGCTGGCGGTCATCTGATGCAGCATGGTGATGTCGATCTGGTGATTGTCGGCACGGATCGTGTGACGCGCCAGGGTGATGTTGCCAACAAGATCGGCACCTATCTCAAGGCGCTTGCAGCACGGGACAACAATGTTCCGTTCTGGGTAGCACTTCCTTCCTCTACCATAGACTGGCGCGTGACAGACGGTGTGAAGGAGATCCCGATCGAGGAACGTTCGGGTGAGGAAGTGACCTATGTTCACGGCCTTGACGAACATGGCCAGGCCGCACGTCTGCGTGTAACACCACAGCAGACACACGCTGCCAATCCGGCTTTTGACGTGACTCCGGCACGTCTGGTTTCCGGTCTTCTTACGGAACGCGGACGCTGCGATGCCAGTGCCGAAGGCCTGGCTGCCCTGTTCCCCGATCTTGCAGGTTGATCAGCTGTGAAGAGAGCGGCACTTGACCGGAGGACCGCTCTCGTTCCTATCTCCTTATTACGAACCGGCGCTGTTCGGCGCTCGTTACGTGTCTAACGGATAGGAACAGATCATGAGCGCCGGACTGGCTTTTATTTCCTTACCTCGATTGCAGAGAGTTCGCCTGACCCGCGGATCGCTTCTGGCTTTCGGGGCATTGGGCCTGTTGCCGAGTTGTTCATCGACCCCGCAGCCTGCCGCCCAGACCCCCGTCCAGACGCCCATGGCGCAGTATGCCAACGGTCGCACCGGCGCCTATGGTTATGACGGACATGTCCCTGATTTCGCTTCTCGCAATTTTGTCCCGTTCAATCGTCAGGATGTCGTGGCCATTGCCATGCGTGAGTGGCGCATGTTCGGCAGTCCCGTAAGCGATGATGACCCGGAAGATCGCCCTGAGCCCAGCGCGCCATCGCTCAAACCGGAACGCATCCCTGGCTTGTGGCAGCGTGTCGGTGAATATTGGTGGATCGGTCAGGACCCTTATGAGACCGAAGTGTCGTGGAGTGGCAAATACAACGCCGACGGCCAGCTTTTCCGTCCGGAAAACGACGGGCATTATGCATGGTCTGCGGCCTTCATTTCCTATGTAATGCGCGTTGCAGGGGCAAATGACCGTTTTCCCTACTCGCCCAATCATTCGACCTATATCAATGCGGCTGCTTCGGGTCAGTCTTCCGGCCTCCGTGCGCAGGATCCCAGAAGCTATATTCCCCAACTGGGCGATCTGCTTTGTGTCGGTCGTGGCAAGAGCCGCAGTATCACCTTCGCCAATCTGCCTACCTCGTACGGCTTTCCGTCCCATTGCGGCATCGTGGTCGCCACGCGTCAGAACGCACCCCCTTTCGGTAACGAGCTGAGCATCATCGGTGGCAATGTGGATGACACGGTGTCGCTCACCCATGTACCTACCGATGCCAATGGCGCACTGGCGACATCCGACGGGCAGTTCTACGATACGCGCTATCCATGGTGTGCAGTGCTTCAGGTTCTTTATGACGCTGAACGCGAGCCGGATAGCGGTCAGTAGACCGAACAGATCTGCATGAACGAGATACCCCTGACTTATCTGCCGAAAATCTGGTTACCCTATACCCAGATGAAGACAGCACCAGTACCTTTGCACGCAGTACGTACCGAGGGCAGCCGGATCACGCTGCAAGACGGGCGTGAGCTGGTCGATGGCATTGCGTCATGGTGGACGGCCTGCCACGGCTATAACCATCCGCATATTCATGCGCGGGTGAGCGAGCAGCTCGGGCGTATGCCACATGTGATGTTGGGCGGACTGGTTCATGAGCCGGTTCGGGAATTATCCGAACGTCTCTCGATCCTGCTTCCGGGCGACCTTGATCACAGTTTTTTCACTGATAGCGGATCTGTCGCTGTAGAGGTCGCCATGAAAATGGCGATCCAGTACTGGATCAATCGCGGTGTGCAAGGGCGCAAGAAACTCCTTTCCTTCCGTAATGGCTATCATGGCGATACGCTGGCCACCATGTCGATCTGCGATCCGGAAGAGGGCATGCACAGTCTTTTCGCTGGCGCATTCCCCGAACAGGTTCTTGCTGATTTGCCCCGTGATGAAACGAGTTCTGCGGCGCTGGACGCACTTCTCGCAGAACGACGTCACGAAATTTCGGCTATCATTCTCGAACCTCTGGTCCAGGGGGCAGGAGGTATGATCTTTCATCCTCCCGAGGTACTGGTTCGTCTGCGGGCCCTGGCTGACAAGCATGATGTGCTGCTCATTCTCGATGAGATCTTTACCGGGTTCGGGCGCACGGGCACGATGTTTGCCTGTGAGCAGGCCGGAATCATTCCGGATATCATCACTCTTTCCAAGGCACTTACCGGTGGTACTGTGCCACTTGCCGCTACTGTGGCCCGACGCCATGTGTTTGAGGCATTTTTATCTGACTCGCCTTCAGCCGCATTGATGCATGGTCCGACCTTCATGGCCAATCCTCTGGCCTGCATGGCGGCCTGTGCTTCACTCGACCTGTTCGAGCGCGAACCCCGCCTTGAGCAGGTGGCGGCAATTTCGCGCCAGCTTCGTGCAGAGCTGGAACCTTGCCGGGTCTTGTCAGGCGTGCGTGATGTGCGCGTTCTGGGAGCAATCGGGGTGGTGGAACTCGATTCTGTCGATGATATGAATCGTCTGAAAAATGCCCTTGTTGCCTGTAACGTCTGGGTACGACCGTTCCGCAGGATCGTCTATCTGACGCCTGCTTTCACCATTACATCCGATGAGCTGACCCGACTGACACAGGCCATATATCATGTCATTCGGGAAGGAGCATTCCGAAAGCCAGCCTGATCTCCAGACAGGAGTGCCTGACCCGGAGAAACTGAAGGAATGATCCGCTTTTCGCGGAGGAGTTCAACTCATGCTTTTCTGAGTAATGGTCACCAAAGGGCAGAAACCCTTTGGTGAAAGACAGGGGCAGCTGCCTGAACGTATCAGTTCAGCGCTGCACAGGCGTCACGGGTTCCCGCACCACCAATTGGCTGGGAGACATAGTCGTCAGGGCTGGTATGGATGACCAGAGCCGAGCCATCAGTATCTTTCAGTGCAGGTCGGCCGCCAGCACCGTGCAATGATATGAGAGTCGAGTAAAGTTCGACGGTCGCCGTGCCGTCTTTGGCGACATAGAGATTGGGCAGATCACCGGCATCCGTTGCGTTTGGTGTCAGAAGGCCATGTACGACCGGGGTAACAGCGTGGACATGGCCACCGGCGCTGGTGAACTTCGGCGGCGTGCAGCTGCCTTTTTCGTGGAAATGCATGCCATGCCAACCGGGGGTAAGATCTTCGGCTACTATGCGCAGCAGCACACCTTTTGGAGCATCGGTCACAGTAACGGTGCCGTGGGATTTGCCGTCCGTGCCCATCAGTGTACCACTGGCAGTGTCTGCCGCATAAACCTGCGAGGTGCCGGCGAAGGACAGAACAAGTGAAATGAGCGAAAGTGTGTTTCTGGAAAAAGAATACATGGATCAGACCTCTTGTGGAGTGCGTCGGGCAAAGCAGAGTGAAAATCAGATCGAAACGATATGAGCTTGCCTGAGCTGAGAGCGCTTCGCAACAACCGGTCTGCGTTCATGTGTGGTCATAAAAAAAGCGGCCCCAGGGCCGCTTTTTCAGAACTGTCGACGATCTGACAATCAGTCCTGGATCTGGAAAGACAGACCCTGACCACCTGCTGCAAGATGAGCGCCACGTGTTGCTGTGGTGATCTTGATCTTTACACCATTGCTGTTGCTCAGAATGGCACCGCCGATTCCGCGATCGAGTGTGGCGTCGCCATTCAGTGCACCGTAGCCACCATCAAAATCATGAAGGTTTTTCAGATTATAGACGATGCCTGTTGCCTCGATCTTGGAGAAACCGACTGCAGCAATATTGCCGCCTGAAATCTTGAAGCGATAGGTCTTGTTGCCAAAAGTCAGCGTGCCCTGTCCCCAGGTGTAGCCGATACCGACATCAGCTGATTTGGCTGTAAGTGTGACATGACCGACCGGTGTGCCGAGCGCATCAGGTGTCTTGGGGGCGGCATGCGTTGCAGGCATAATGGCCAGGGCAGCTGCGGCGAAGGTGGAAGCGGCAAGAGCCCGGCGGGTAATGGAGCGCATCTGACTCGGTCCTCTCAAAAAAGGGTTCGTTATGAAGCGTTAACTCATTGCAGTGATTTTCGTTCCCGCTCGGCTATATGATCGCGAGGCAGTGAAGATCATGCCTGACTCCAGCCAGCCTGTTGAGGCCAGGTAGCCATGACGACATGGCGTGAAAGGAGACATTACGAGCATGGCGGGTTTCCTTGATCGGGGAAACACCGCCTTCGGTCGCCCTGCTCTCAGAAAGGCTGTTATAAGCTCGACGTGTGGAGGTGACTTAATGGCTGCCGGACAATCTTTTTGCCGGACGAAGACATTGATGACCCGAGTGGGCAAGATCCTGTTTTTCTGATCCGTTTCCATTCGAAGACAGGGTCAGTGTCCTTCCTGTGGTTCTTTCGGATCATGATGGCCTCACTTGCGCGGCACGAATGGAAACGGCATCACCTGAGGCATGACCAGAACCGATCGTTTTCTTCCTGTTCTTGATCGCCTCGGCCTCTGGGCGACGCTTCTGCTCCCTGTTTTTCTCACGCATGGCCGGGTCTTTTCAGAGATCACCATGGATGTGCTGGCGGCTGGTCTTCTGGCGCGTTCCGCATTGGGGCTGGGCTGGGGGTGGGCGCGTCAGTTCTGGGTGCGCGTCGCGTTGCTCTGGTGGCTGTGGCAGGTCGTCTGTTCACTGCCTCATATCGGTCTGGGCTCTTCTCAGGCGCTCACCCAGGCGATTCTGGCCATACGTTTTCCGCTTATGGCGATCGCGTTGCAGGTATGGACGCTCTCGACCGACAAGGCCCGTCGCGCGATCTCCTGGGTACTGGTTGCGTGCTGCCTCTATTTTGTCCTGCAATTTGTGGTGCAGGCGATATCGGGTCACAATCTGTTTGGCTATCCGCGCTATATCGATGGCACTCTGACCGGTCCCTATGCCCATCCGCGCGCGGCGGCGCCTTTTTCGCGTCTCGTTCTTCCCGTCATGATGTTTGGCTGTGCCTGGCTTGTGGCTTCTGCGGATGAAAACGGAGTTCTGTCCGGTCGTACGGCCCGGTTGCGTGGTTTTCTGGCAATGAGCTGTCTGGCTATAGGGGTGGTGGCGCTGATGGTGCTTGCCGGGCAGCGAATTCCCATGGCTCTGACCCTTCTGGGACTGGCGGTATGCGCCCTGTTTTATCGCCCCTTGCGTCCCGCTGCTCTGGCAGCCTTGTGTAGCCTGCCTGTGCTTGTGCTTCTGGCGCGTATCTTCGCGCCTCAGCCCTTTCATCATCTTGTTATTCTGGCAGCGCAGCAGCTCTCGCATTTCTGGGAATCGCACTATGGTCTCGTCTTTACCCGTGCGGTTGTCATGGCGCAGGCGCATCCTGTTACCGGTCTTGGTTATGATGCCTTCCGTCATGCCTGTGCCAACCCTGCCTATCTGCATGGGCTTTCCTGGCTCAGTACAGTGCAGGACGGTGGCGGTACGGCTATCTGCGTACAGCATGCTCATAATCATTATCTGCAGGCCTTGACCAATGCCGGGCTGCCCGGACTGTTCCTGTTCTGCGGGTTGGTGCTGGGGTGTCTGAGGGCACTCTGGCCGTTACCGGGCCCGCATCTGGCCTGGCGCATCGGATTGTTTGCCGCTTTTTTTGTCCAGGAATGGCCTCTGGCATCTGCGAGCGACTTTCTAAATCTGCCGCTGGGAGGGTGGGCCTTCGTATTGCTGGGCGTGGGTCTGGCAGAAGCAGCGGCGCGCTCTGCCTCTGTTCCTCCTTTGCCTGCCACCCTATATGCTGGACCCACAGCAATTTCTCGCTAGGACCCGGAGCGCCGATGTCAGAGACCAAGATTCCCGTTACCGTTCTCACCGGTTTTCTCGGTGCCGGTAAAACGACGTTGCTCAATCATATTCTCGCTACCGAACACGGGCGCAAATATGCTGTTCTCGTCAACGAGTTTGGTGAACTCGGCGTCGATGGCGATCTGGTGGTCGATGCGGATGAAGAGGTCTTTGAAACCAATAATGGCTGTATCTGCTGCACAGTGCGCGGAGACCTGATCCGCATCCTTGGCAGTCTTCTGCGTCGTCGCGGCAAATTTGATGGGATCATTGTCGAAACGACAGGCCTTGCTGATCCGGCTCCCGTTGCACAGACTTTTTTTGTCGATGAGAATTTGCGCGAAAAATCCCGGCTGGATGCAGTCGTGACGGTGGTCGACGCTTATAATGTCATGCAGACTCTTGACGAGAGCCCGGAAGCTGTCAGTCAGGTAGCGTTTGCAGATGTGATCATTCTCAACAAGACCGATCTGGTTGATGAGGCTGGTCTTGAGGCTATAGAGGCCCGTCTGCGCGGCATCAATGTGAGCGTACAAATCCATCGTGCCCAACACAGCGCCGTTGCGCTGAGCGCAGTGCTCGATCAGGGAGGTTTTGATCTCGAACGGGCGCTCGAAACCATGCCAGATTTTCTGGAGAATAGCGAACATTCGCATGAGGAGGGTGTGACCAGCATGTCCTTCTCCGTGTCGGAGCCACTGGACGAGCCGCGTTTCCAGGCCTGGATCGGTGCCCTGCTTCAGGAACGGGGCGCTGATATCCTGCGGTCGAAAGGCATTCTGCATTTTGCCGGTCAGGAAGAACGCTTTGCGTTTCAGGCGGTGCACATGATGGCTGATGGCGATTACATCGGCAAAGGCAAGGAAGGCGACAGCAAGGAGTCACGCATCGTGTTTATCGGGCGCGACCTGAACCGTCCGCAGCTTCGTCGTGGCTTTGAGAGCTGCCGCGCATGAGCGAGATGACCGAACTCCTCGCCACCCGTGGCGCGGAAAAGACCATTGGATCGCCAGTAACTGTCGCTGCCTGCGCTCGTGACGGCCAGACCTTTGCGCTGGGCACGGTCGAGGGCGAAATCTTTCTTATCCCCGTAGCGGGCCTCAAACATCCCGAAACGTGGCAGCGTGTCGAGGCCCATGATGGCGCTGTACTCTGTCTGGCTCCCGATACGGGCAAGACCGGTTTTGTCAGCGGTGGCGAAGATAACCGTCTTTGTCGAACCGAAACTGACGGAACGGTAACCGAGCTTTATCGCGGGCGTCGCTGGGTTGAGTGCGTGGCGACCACAACGGCAAATATCGCATTTTCTGTCGGCAAGCAGCTTGAGGTTCGTGATGCTGCTGGCCAGGTCACATTAAAGACCCTTGATCATCCTTCGAGTGTTACCGGCATTGTTTTCGACGCCAAGGGCAAACGCGTGGCGGCGTCTCATTACAATGGCGTCTCGATGTGGTTTGTTGGCGCCAAAGTTGACACCGTGCGCCCGCTGGAATGGAAGGGCAGTCATACGGCGCTCGCCATTCACCCTGGCGGAGAAGCGCTTGTGACGGCCATGCAGGAAAATGATCTGCATGGCTGGCGTCTGGCTGACGGCCATAACATGCGTATGAGCGGTTATCCCAAGCGTGTCACCTCACTTTCCTTTACCCGAAACGGGCGCTGGCTCGCGACTTCGGGGGCCGATGCCATCGTGCTCTGGCCATTCTTTGGTGGTGGTCCCATGGGCAAGCCTCCGACAGAGCTGGCGCGTCTGCCTGGTGTCTTCTGTTCCGCCGTATGCGCTCACCCCAAAAATGATATCATTGCTGCCGGATTTGAGGATGGTTCGGTGCTGTTGGCCGAGCTGGGCTCAGAACGTGTGCTACCGATCTGTCTTGGCAAGCGGGGCAAGGTGACTGGGCTCGTCTTTTCACCTCTGGGCGGCGTGATGGTGTTCGGTACCGAAGACGGGGTGATTGCAGCCATTGATCTTTCGGCAGCGGGGTAAGGCAACCGTAGGGTTCTGACTCTTTCCCGGGCGGAGAGGGTCATGCCCTCTTTTCTTGCCTGTTCGAAGCGGCTAGACCCTCCCGGTTCTCAGAAAGGCAGCTTGCTGAATCCGTCCAGACTGGCTCCGGTCAGGACGAGGAGTTCCGCGATAATGGCTGTGGCTCCCAGTATATCGCCGGTATAGCCGCCAATAAGGCGATAGGCGATGCTGCAAAGTCCCAATGTGCCAAGACAGGCGAGCAGGAACAGGGATAATGCGCCAAGCATCGAGAGAGAAGATGCAATCAGCGCAGTACATACCATGGCGATCAGTAACCCCTTGGCTGGCAGATGACGCAGCTGATGGGCCAGACCGTCGGCTCTGGCCGGTCGAAGCCAGAGAATGGGCAGTAACAGGGCAAGACGTGAAAAGGCACCGGCGGTCATCAGAACCGCGATGATATGAAAAGGGTTTGCTGCAAGCGCTGTCATGGTACCAGCGCGCAGCAGAAGGACGATACTGAGAGCCAGCCCTCCATAACTGCCGATCCGGCTGTCACGCATGATCTCCAGACGACGTTGTGGCGAGTTGCCGCCGAACAGCCCGTCCATGCAATCGGCAAAGCCGTCTTCGTGCAGCGCACCGGTCAACAGAAGCTGAAAGGTGATGGCCCAGCCTGTGGCAACAATGGCAGGCATGCCGAGCAGGATGCCCAGCGTTAATGCGGCACCGGTAGCGGCACCGATGGCACCGCCGATCAGAGGCCAGCACCAGCTGGATCGGGCCAGATCAACCCTTGATCCAGGAGTATGGAGCCATCCCGTCGGCAGGCGTGTAAGCAGGCTGATACCTGCAGCTAGATCTGCGCGAATGGTAGACATCTATTTCATTGTTTTTCGTTCATTTTCATCGGCGAAGGCGGCATCCGAAAAGCGCGCCATGCCATTGTGACAGGCGAGAGCGGCCCGCACAAGCGGGATGGCGAGAGCGGCCCCGGTCCCTTCACCCAGACGCAGATTCAGGTCCATGAGTGGTACAAAGCCGAGCCTGGATGCAAGCTGGCGATGTCCCTGCTCATGCGAGTTATGCGCAAGGCGCGTATGGGCGAGGCCCTCCTGATGGAGCGCGGCAAGAGGGGCCACGGCCGCTGTCACCACAAATCCGTCCAGCATGACAGGAATGCGCCTATGGCGTGCCGCAAGCGTGGCACCCAGCAGGGCAGCCAGTTCCCAGCCCCCGTAGATTCTGGCGAGCTCGAGAGGAGCATGATTGCGCCCGTGGAGGGACAGAGCCCGGTCAATGGCCTGTGCCTTGCGGATGACCCCTTCGTCATCAAGACCGGCGCCACGCCCGGCCCAGTAGGCACCGTCTTCTCCGAAAAAGGCCGCAGAGAGTGCGGCGGCGGCAGTGGTATTTCCCACCCCCATTTCGCCTAGGGCAAGCAGGTCGCATCCGGCGGGAACCGCATTATATCCTGTCGAGACGGCTTCCAGAAACGCCTCGGAAGAAAGGGCCACATCCCAGGTGAAGTCGCCGCTTGCCACAAGATTGCCCACTGTCACGACATGTAGCCGGGCGTCGGCGTTGCGAGCGAGCTGATTGATTGCTGCCCCATGACTCAGAAAATTTCGCACCATGGCTTCCGTGACGTTGGCAGGCCAGCTGGAGACACCCTGTGCCAGAACCCCGTGATTACCTGCAAAGATACAGATATCCGCCTGATCGAGACACAAGGGGCGCCATGAACCGAACCATTCGGCGAGTTCCTCCAGTCTGCCCAGACTGCCTGCAGGTTTGGTCAGAACAGCTTCACGCGCCCGGATCTGTGAAACGGCGTCCTGATCGGGCATGGGGAGTATCGTGCAGGCCCTGTGGAGGTCGTCGAGCGATCGGAAAGGTGACATGGCGTCTTTCTGTTGGGATAAGTGCTCTTCTGCAAGAGGAAGTGGGCAATGAATTCCATTCTGGTTCTGGGTGGGGCGCGTTCGGGCAAGAGTTGTCATGCCGAATCGCTGGTCATGGCCGAACCGGCGCCCTGGCGCTATGTCGCTACCGGGCGAGCCTGGGATGATGAAATGCGCGCACGTATTGCCTTTCATCGCGCAAGGCGCGGTGAAGGGTGGGAGGCCATCGAGGCGCCCTTTGATCTTGTCTCTTCCTTGCACGGATCTCAGCCGGTTCTGGTCGACTGCCTGACCTTATGGCTGACAAACCTAATTTTGGATGAACGAAACATTGAAGAGGCCACGGAAAGCCTGCTTGATGCATTACGACAACGTTCAGCCCTGACTGTGCTTGTCGGAAACGAGGTGGGGTTGGGCATCGTCCCGGAAAATGCCTTGGCCCGCCGGTTTCGTGACGAGGCTGGTCTGCTGCATCAGAAGATTGCCCGTGAAGCGCGCCGTGTGCTGTTTGTAGCCGCGGGATGTGCATTGGAGATGAAATGACCCTGGATAATGATACCGCGCGGCATCGTGAAAAAATGAAACATCGCAAGGCGATCCAGGATCGTGAGGTGGCCGGGAAAACGATCGAGAAAGGTCTGATTGCAGTCCACACCGGTTCCGGAAAAGGCAAATCCACAGCAGCATTCGGGCTTGCCCTGCGTATGCTGGGGTATGAACGCAAAGTTGTGGTGGTACAGTTTATCAAGGGGGCCTGGAATACGGGGGAGCGCAGGGCGCTGCAACGCTTTGGTGATCTGGCGCAGTTTCACGCGCTGGGTGAGGGCTTTACCTGGGAGACCCAGGATCGTGAACGCGATATTGCCGCCTGTCTCCGGGCCTGGGAACAGGCCCTTGTCGCGCTGGCGCAGGAAGACGTTGCGCTGGTCGTGCTTGACGAGCTCAATATTGCCCTGCGTTACGGCTATATTGACGAACGGGCGATACTGCATGGCCTGCGCAATCGTCCACCACAGCAGCACGTCGTGATTACAGGGCGCAATGCGCCAGCCTGGCTGATCGAGGAGGCCGATCTTGTCACTGACATGACGCTTGTGAAGCATCATTTCAAGGATGGCGTTAAGGCCCAGCAGGGGATTGAGTTTTGACTTCACGCGCCCTGATGTTTCAGGGAACGGGATCGAATGTTGGTAAATCGGTGCTTGTGGCGGGGCTTGCGCGTGTTCTGACGCGTCGTGGTCTCAGAGTGCGTCCCTTCAAGCCCCAGAACATGTCCAATAATGCCGCTGTCACTGCCGATGGCGGCGAAATAGGTCGTGCCCAGGCTCTGCAGGCGCTGGCCTGCGGCGTACCGGCCAGTGTGCACATGAACCCGGTGCTGCTCAAACCGCAATCGGAGCAGGGGTCCCAGATCATTCTTCAGGGTAAGGTCTGGGGGCAGGAACAGGCGCGCGCCTATCAGGAGGTCAAATCTCTTCTGATGCCGGCGGTTCTCGACAGTTTTGCCCGTCTCCAGGAGGAAGCGGATATTGTGCTGGTGGAAGGGGCTGGATCAGCCTCGGAAGTCAATCTCAGGCGTAACGATATTGCCAATATGGGTTTCGCCGAAGCTGCGGATCTGCCCGTCATTCTGATCGGGGATATCGATCGTGGTGGCGTCATTGCGAGTCTGGTCGGGACGAAAAATGTTCTGGCCTCGTCTGATCATGAACGGATCAAGGGATTTATCGTCAATCGCATGCGTGGAGATTCCAGTCTGTTTAACGATGGAATGCGGTTTGTAGCCGACAGAACCGGCTGGGCACCGTGCGGGCTGGTACCGTTTTTCGACCGGATGAGAGAGCTTCCTCCTGAGGATACTGGGGATCTTGTAATGGGATGGCAGGGCAGGGGAGCCTTGCGTATTGCCGTTCCCATGATGCCCATGATTGCCAATTTTGACGATCTGGATGCTCTGCGCGCCGAGCCGGATGTATCCATGGCATTCATTCCGCCTGGCCAGGCTTTGCCTGTTTGCGATCTCGTGATCCTGCCCGGTTCGAAGGCCACGATGGGTGATCTTGCATTTTTTATTGCTCAGGGATGGGATGTTGATCTCAAAGCGCATTTTCGCAGGGGCGGCCACATCCTAGGTCTTTGCGGTGGCTACCAGATGCTGGGGCGCCTGATTGCCGATCCAGAGGGTGTGGAGGGTAAAGCCGGCTCATGCGCGGGGCTAGGTTATCTGGAGATCGAAACCGTACTGATGCCGTCGAAGATTGTCAGGCAGATCGAAGGCGTTCTTCTGCCATCGGGAGCATCGGTCTGCGGATATGAGATTCATGCCGGAGCGAGCTTCGGACCCGGTCTCAAGCACCCGTTCGTCAGACTTTCAGATGGCCGTTTCGATGGGGCCCGATCGAAGGAAGGGTTGGTTTGCGGAACGTATCTGCACGGCCTGTTTGATCACTCTGCTTCTCGTTCGGCTTTACTCACTCAGTTGGGTATCGTTTCCGAGCCGTTTGAAAATACACGCCGCATCCTTGATACACTTGATGCTCTGGCAGATCATCTTGAAGAGCATCTGGATCTTGAAAGAATTCTGTCCTCCTGTTGGAGGTAATGTTTTCAATACAGGGATGGATTGCTTACTGTAATGGTCAGTAAGCAGGATTAATCCCGGACTGTTCAGAAAAAAGCATGCGAACATAGTTCAGTGCATCGAGCATGACGCCATTTTCGCGGACGGAATAAGGATCTCCCTTGACTGACAGGCAGATGGTTTCTGGTTCGTCTGCCGCAATACTTCTGGGAAAATAAACGCGGCTTGTATTCTCAAGAAGATTCCACACTACGCGTACTGCAACAGGCTCCTGTTCATTTTTTACCAGCAGCTCGGTATCAGAGTCCAGAAACGAAATGGCATCGTGCATGTGCACGTCTGACAAGGGAGTGGTATTTCTTGTAATATTTTGGTCAATAGAAGTATTCGAATTGAATACTATTTCTGATTCGCCGTTATTTTGGTGAGAAGTCAGAAAATTACGCGCGATCTCAGAACTTTTTGATATGTTATTCCAGCGGTTATCAGCCATGTACTGACTCTCGCATGGTGCGTTCAAGTGGTGCATCCAAATCTCCTGTCTTTTCTATGTATATTCTTTGGCGTTTTCAGAGAGACATTCGTAAATGCAGTGTTATCCAGAACATTCGTTTAATTGTTTGACGATTTGTAACGATAAGAAGCTTTTCGGGTTCGTTTGTATGACTCAATTTTTACGGCACACATCCTTTGCTGAAATGCTGTGTAAAAACAAGTCACGTTTTGGGAACGCGTCGTTCGTATTTTCAGAACGATGACTGAGAGAGAAAATGAAAAAGAAGATCAATTTCAATGCGATGATCTATTTTATTTCGGTGGTCGAGGCCGGGTCTGTCTCGGCAGCGGCTCGCACTCTGGGGGTGTCAAAAAGCGTCATCAGCAAGTCGATCTGTGATCTGGAATCGTCATTGCAGACGAGTCTTCTGGTACGAACGTCGAAACAGATTTTGCCTACGCGGGCGGGAGAGGCTTTTTACAAGCAATGCATTGCAGGAGTCAGAACGATTGAGGCAGCTTATCTTGACGCGCAGTATCATGGTGCCTCCCCGCAGGGTGAATTACGCGTTCTCGCCAATGCCGCTTACGGACGTTATGTCGTCTTTCCGGTCGTGCAGGCTTTTGCAGAGCGTTATCCGGAATGTCGCGTGAGTTTCAAGCTGGCCGATGACGTATCGGAAGCGAATATGGTCTGGTTTGATGTGGCGATCCGTACACGCAGTTTCGAAAATCATGCATTACATGTACGCCGGATCGGCAGTTTCAAGCGTCGGATTGTCATTGGTCGCGAGCATCGTGATCGTTTCGGACCGATTGAGACACTCGACTGTCTTCGTCAGTTGCCGTTTATCGATTATGTCAATCATATCGATCAGTCTGGCTGGACGTTCAATAATGGTCTCTCTGAGCGCCATGTCCAGTTCCAGTCAAGGATTACGCTCGGACCGATCAATCTCGTGCTCGAGAGTGTCATGGATGGTCAGGGTTTCTCGGTCCTGCCGGATTTTCTCTGTGAGCATGAGGCACTGAGCCCGCGTCTGGTTCATCTCCTGCCTGAGTGGTCGGCGCAAAGCGGCAGTATTCTTGCCTATACCTATCCGACACGGCAGCGTTCCGCGGCGGTAAGGCTTTTTGTCGAATGGGTAGCCTGTGTGGCGCAGGGAATTCCTTTCCCGAACTAGATCCCGGCTACCACTGGTTTGAGTCAGCGTATGATCCAGTGATGACGTTCCGATGCCCGTTGTTCCCAGCCCCGTCTTTCCAGTTCGGGGGTGTTATGTTCTTCCTCAGGATATCCGACGCAGAGATAGGCCATGAAACGCCACTCGGGAGGAGCGTCCAGCAGGAGGCGCATATGTTCTGGGTCAAGGATGGAGACCCAGCCAAGCCCGATATTGTGAGATTGCGCCGCAAGCCAGAAGCTGTGAATGGCCATAACGGCCGACCATTGTACAGTCTCTGGCATGGTCATGCGCCCAAGTCCGCGCCCCTGTACAGGATCAGGGTCGCAGAAGACGGCGATATGATGAGGGGCTTCGTCGAGGCCTGCCAGTTTGAGGCGGGCATAGGCAGCGCTGTCACTCTCGCTTTGTGCTGCCAGAGCCTCGGCATTCCGTTCGGCGAATTCGGCTTTGACTGCGGCTCGGCGTGTGGGGGCGTCGACCCGCATGAACCGCCAGGGCTGGCTCAGCCCGACGGATGGTGTGACGCAGGTAAGAGCAAGCATATGATCGAGCACATTTTCGGGCACAGGGTCACGCCTGAAATGTCGTACGTCCCGCCGCCATAAAAACAGCGAATCGAGCTGATCACGAAACTTCTGGTCGAATACAGGGGCTGCGGTCATGTGCGTACTCCAGTCAGCAGACTCAACAGGCAAATCGCCTGGATCAGGCACCCGAGGCGATAGAGTCTTAACGCCTTTGCAAGATCCTGCTCTCCGGCTTCGGCTTTGCCATCCCCCATCCACGAATCGACTACCATGATGCCATCATACTGTCTTGGCCCCGCCAGACGCAAAGCGAGTGCTCCTGCCATCGCGGCTTCGGGCCAGCCGGCATTGGGGGAGCGGTGACGGGCTGCATCGCGCCGGATTGCTCTCAGGGCGCCTCCGGCGGCATTGCCAGAGAGAAAAGCGGCCATACAGATCCATAAAGCGGTCAGCCGTGAGGCAGGTATATTTACACAGTCATCGCAAAGGGCTGCGGCTCGACCGAAATCGCGATGGCGTGGCGAGAGATGGCCGATCATGCTGTCTGCGGTGTTGATCGCCTTGTAGGCAACAATGCCCGGCAGGCCGAAAACAAGAAGCCAGAAAACAGGGGCAACCACCCCATCCGAAAAATTTTCGGCCAGACTTTCTATCGCTGCCCGCACCACGCCAGCCCGGTCAAGTGTTTCGGGGTCCCGTCCGACAATTTTCGAGACAGCATGGCGTCCTCCCACAAGTCCATTCTCGACAAGGCCGGTCAGAACGGCTCTGACATGCTGATAGAGGGCACGTTGGGCAATCAATGTGCTGGCAAAGAGTGCTTCGATTCCAAAACAAATATTTTCAGGCAGAAGGTGACGAAACAGACTCTGTGCTGCGAGGGTAATGCCGACAGGTATGGCGCAGATCATGACGAGCGCCAGCAGGCCCAGGGCACGTGCGTGAAAAAACGTGTGCGGTCTGTTCAGACGGCGTTCAAGCGATGTGATCAATCGGCCAATCCATGTTACCGGATGGCCAACACACCGGAATAACGCGTCCGGATAGCCGAAAACTGCCTCGATCAGAAGGGCGCACAGAGTCAGGGAAAGGAACATGGGACGAGATGACCGGGCTGCATGAAAGGGTCAACCGTAGCATGACGCCCTGGCCAGTGCATGGCGGGCAGCTGAGCGAACTCGCACGCCTTTTTCCCGACGCTCCGACTCCCTGGATTGACCTGTCTACCGGTATCAATCCGCATGCCTATCCCCTGGCAAGGCTGGACACTGCCCTCATGCAGCGTCTGCCAGACCCTCTGGAAGAGAATTCCCTGCGTGTCGCGGCAGCCGAGGCCTATGGCGTCTCATCAGCACATATCCTTGCCGGAGCCGGTACACAGATGCTGATCGGTCTTCTGCCGGTTTTCCTTTCCCGTTTCTTCAAGCCATCGGTTATTCGTATTCTGGCTCCGACCTATAGCGGGCACGAGGCGGCTTGGCGTGAGGCTGGTTTCGCCATCACGTCTGTTCCTCATGGTACCGCGCTTGTCCCGCCTGACCGTCAGATGGTGACCGTCATATGTTCGCCGAATAATCCCACGGGTCACAGATTTTCTCTGGCCGAGATTGCCTCTCTGGCCGAAGATCATGCGCGATTCGGGGGACTGCTTGTTGTCGATGAGGCTTTTGCCGATTTCAGCTTGGAAAGTGCTGCCTCGTTGCTGCCTCATCCTGCTCTTCTTATCTGTCGTTCCTTTGGCAAGGCCTATGGCCTTGCCGGGCTCAGGATCGGTTTTCTGCTGGGGTCTCATCCGGTCCTCCACACCATGCGCGCCGCAATCGGGCCATGGGCCGTGAGTACACCTGCCTGTCATATCGGGCGAGATGCACTTTCAGATCGTGCTTGGCGTCAGGACATGGCGCCACGTCTGGAAAGTGAAATGGCAGTTCTGCGCCGCGTTGTTACCCAGGCCGGTCCGGATTTTGTAGGCGGTACCTCCCTCTTCAGTCTTTTCCGTTCTTGCGAAGCGCAGACGCTTTGGGAGAAACTCGCCCGCACCGGGCTTCTGGTGCGTCGTTTCGAATGGGACGAAACGTTGCTGCGTTTTGGCCTCCCCCCCGATGAAGCGGTACTGAGGCGGATTGCCCAGGCGTTGTCCTGAAATATGACGGGCGCTGTCTGGTGTTTTGTCAGAACAGCCGTCTTATCGGATATCCGGCCCTAGGCTGACGAAAGTGACGTTCAGCCAGGCACGATCTTTGATTGCTTCAGGTCGGGCGCCTCGATATTCTTGCTGTATCATGAGCAATTCCCCTTCTTCAGACGTGGCTGGGTCGTGCCGCGCCCCTGAGCTACGCCCGATCGATCTTGGTGGCGGTGTCGTTATCGAGACGCCGGTGATTCTTGCCCCCATGTCAGGTGTGACCGATCTGCCTTTTCGGCAGCTTGCCCGTGATCTGGGAGCAGGGCTTGTCGTCTCGGAGATGATTGCCTCCTGGGCCATGGTGCGTGAGAACGAGAATACGTTGCGCATGGCACGTAGTGCCGAAAACGGCCCTAATTCGGTCCAGTTGGCCGGATGTGACCCCGAGGCCATGGCGCAGGCAGCAAAGATAGCCGTCGATCAGGGAGCTGATCTGATCGATATAAATTTCGGCTGCCCCGTAAAGAAGGTGGCGGTCGGCCAGTTGGCAGGTTCTGCTCTGATGCGTGACGAGATAAAGGCTGCTGCCCTGCTCGAAGCCACGGTCAGGGCGGTGTCGGTGCCCGTGACCCTCAAGATGCGTATGGGGTGGGACCATCAATCGCTTAATGCGCCACGCCTTGCCCGTATTGCCGAAGATGTTGGCATTCGCATGGTGACAGTGCATGGGCGCACGCGGCAGATGTTCTATAACGGCACGGCTGACTGGCATTTCGTTCGTACCGTCAAGGAAAGTGTGAAACTGCCGGTTATCGTCAATGGTGATATTGTCACGATCCGGAATGCGCGCGATGCGCTGGCTGCGTCGGGGGCCGATGGCGTTATGATCGGGCGTGGCTGTTATGGCAGGCCATGGTTCCTGGCGCAGGTGGCCCAGTCACTGCGGTCGGGGCAGACCATGCCTGACCCCGACCTAACAACGGAAAAGGCAATCGTGCTGCGTCATTATGGCATGATGCTCGATCATTTCGGGGAACGCCCGGGCCTGCGTCTCGCGCGCAAACATGTGTCCTGGTATTCGCATGGCCTTCGGGGATCGGCAGCGTTTCGTGCCAGTATCAATAAGATGGATCGGGCACAGGACGTGATTGAGCATCTTACGGCATTTTACGATCAGCAGATCGCTGATGGGGTGATACGTGATCGCGAAAATGTCCGTCAGCTTCCAGGCGCTGTTGAGGAGGCGGCCTGAATGCATCCTGCTTTTTCCTGTCGCCCGATGAGTGTCTGGTCCGATATGTGTTTTTCCAGCCTTCCATCGCGTTTGTGAGTGTGATCCGGACCGTTCAGAGCAGGATTCTGGTCAGCCTGGGCTTCGATGGCCAATCCGAGGCAGTAAAAAAGCTGAGGAGCGGACTTGAGGCAAGTCTGTCGAACTTCGGAATCCATGTTCTGACCGGTGAAGCCGGAAGTGGCAGAACGCGTGCGGCCCGGTACCTCTGGGCAGCGTCAGCCAGAGAAGGACGGTTTGTTGCTGTCATCGACCGCCTCTCTTTCGAAGAAGCGATTGGTGAGAAGAATACCGGGTGTCTGTTCATCAATGAAATCGGGCTGGTTGAACCTGATCTTCAGATGGCATTGTTGCAGATGGTGCAGGAAAAGGCAGAGTCCGAGCGACCCGTCCTGATGTGCACGTCATCCTGGACGCCTGCGCGTCTGGTTCAGGACAGACGTCTTACCGAGGCATTTGGCGCGATACTGGCTTCCTGTCATCTCACCGTACCGCCGGCACGTGACCGATATGAGGATCTTGCGGCGCTCTGTGCGGTATGGGTGGGGCAGGGGAACAGCTCAGTAGTGCTGCATCAGGACTGTCTGGCGTGGCTGGCCCGACAGGATTGGCCAGGCAATTTCCGCCAGATGCGTCAGTTGCTTCATCACGCCTGTCATAACAGTCCGGAAGGTGTGGTAACCGCGGCACGTCTTGCCGACTGGTACCGTGTCGATACCGTGTCGGATACGGCATCGTTCCAGGGGTTGATGGCCCGTTATCTGCCTTCCATGCTCGACCTGGAAACCGATATCCAGGGGACATTGCATGCGCGTGTTCTGGCCGAAGTCGAGCGCCCGCTGTTCAGGTTCGTACTGAAAGCCACAGAAGGTAACCAGATCAGGGCAGCAGCGCTGCTTGGCCTCAACAGGAATACGCTGCGCAAACGTCTGCAGCTTCTTGGTATTGATGTGAGCGGTTTCCGATCATGAAAAGCAATGATGTGTCCCCTCCGCCCTTTCATGATGAAGGCGCCGCGTCGGAGCGCGACAGGAGCACATCATCCGGATTTTCCGGTCTGCGATCCGTGATCCGTCATGTCAGTCGTCTGAAAACGGCCATGGTTCTGACCTGTGCGGCGCTGGTTTTGCTGGTGACCACTTTTGTAGTGCTGGCACGTGGTCTTTCCTTTGCCTACCGACCGCAGATCGAGGCTGTGGTGTTTCTGCTCGATTTTATTGTGTTGCTCCTGCTGGGTACGGCGGTGATCATCCGTGTCGGGCGTATGCTGGCAGAACGGCGGACCGGTCTTGCCGGTGCGCGCCTTCATGTCAGACTGATCACGCTTTTTGGTGTGGTCGCGGTGGCGCCAACCGTGGTGATTGGCGGTCTGGCAGCACTGTTCTTTCATTTCGGGATCCAGATTTGGTTCTCGAACCGTGTGAACACGGCCCTGACAGAAGCCCGTGATGTTGCTGCCGGCTATCTGCAGGAGCATAATGACAATATCCGCACTGAGGCTTTTGCTCTGGCGAATATCATCATCACGGCCAATAACGATGAGATGTATCGCCACGGTGTCGACCTGATGCGTGACCCCGGTCAACTGGGTATGATGCTCGATGTCGAGGCGACCGAGCGGGGGCTCAATGAGGCGGTAGTTTTCGACTCGTATACCAACAAGGTAGTCGCTTCTGGTGGTCTTGCGGCCCTGCAGGGCAATCAGCTTGCCTTGCCGCCGAAAGACGCTACGACGCTTGCCCGCACCAACGATGTGGCAATTCTCGACAGTCCTGATGAAAAGACCGTACGCGCCGTCGTCAGTCTGGGGCCAAGTTCCGGGCTGATGCTTGTCATTACCAGGCCAGTGGATGCCAAGATTCTTGAGCATATGCGCCATACCGATGCTGTGGTGTCCGAATATCAGCGACTGAATGCCCATCGATCCGCCATCCAGATCAGTTTTGTCCTGATCTTCGCCATGCTGGGCCTGTTGGTACTGAGTATCGGCATGCTGACCGGGCTCGTGCTGGCCAAGCAGATCACCCAGCCTCTGGGTCTTCTGATTCTGGCGGCAAGACGTATCAGTGAGGGCGATCTGACCGTGCGTGTTCCGGAGGCCAGAGGTCGCGACGGGCGCAAGGATGATGAGGTCGGTACATTGTCGCGCGCGTTCAACCGGATGACGGATCAGCTCTCGACACAGCGAACCGAGCTCATGGTGGCATATGAGCAGATCGACGAGCGTCGTCGTTTTACCGAGACCGTTCTTTCCGGTGTCTCTGCTGGTGTGATTGGTCTTGATTCCCGCCAGGTTATCGAACTTCCCAACAGGGCGGCCTCACGTCTGTTACAGCGTGACCTTGATCACTTTATTGGTCAGCCTCTGTACGACACGGTACCAGAGTTTTCTGGTATGCTTGGTCAGGCGCGTGCCGAACCAGGACAGGCCCATACAGCCGAAATCCAGATAGATGCTCCCGAGAAAAGTGCGCTTCTCGGTGATGGGCCGAGTGTCGGAACCGCCGGGCGTACTCTGCTGGTACGTGTGGTCGGTGAGGAACGCAGCGATGAATCGACCGGTTATGTGGTTACTTTCGATGATATTACGGAATTGCTTGCCGCCCAGCGCAAGGCGGCATGGGCAGATGTTGCACGTCGTATTGCTCACGAAATAAAAAATCCACTGACTCCGATCCAGCTCTCGGCAGAGCGCCTGAAGCGGCGCTTCATGCGTGAGATCAGTTCGGATCCCGAGACATTCGGACAATGTGTCGATACGATTGTACGGCATGTGGGTGATATCGGCCGTATGGTCGATGAGTTTTCGTCTTTCGCGCGTATGCCGCAGCCTGTGCTGAAGGATGAGGATCTGGTGCGTCTTGTCAGGGAAGCACTGGTACTTCAGCGCAACGCCCATCCTGAAATTGCCTATGATACGACATCGTTACCACCGCAGGGTCCCGTTGTGAGATGCGACAGGCGTCTCGTGGGGCAGGCACTGACCAATCTCCTGCAGAATGCGGCGGATGCAATTGCGATGGTACGGTCGGATCAGGAGAATGATCCGGAAGGGAGCCTGGGTGAAGGACATCAGACACTGGGCAAGATCAGGGTTTCTCTTGTCGTGCACGGGGGAGAGGTGGCAGTCCAGGTGACAGATGATGGTATTGGTTTGCCTTCAGTTGACCGGCACCGCTTGACGGAACCGTATATCACGCACAAACCGAAAGGGACGGGACTCGGGCTCGCGATCGTCAAGAAGATCATGGAGGATCACGCAGGTGGCATCAGACTGGAGGACCGCCATGATGGGCGGGGGACTGTCTCGACGCTCACCCTTCCGGTGCGTGATCATGACCCGGAGCAGGGTTGAGCTGACAAGGAGCAAGGAACGGTTGATGGGGGACGCGCATGGAGCATGAAATCCTGATCGTCGATGACGAGCCGGATATCCGACTTCTCATCGAGGGACTCCTTCGCGATGAAGGATATGAAACGCGCGTCGCAGCCAATTCGGATCAGGCGCTGGCAGCATTCCGGGCGCGTCGACCGTCGCTGGTTATCCTTGATATCTGGCTCCAGGGCTCTCGCCTGGATGGAATTGATCTGCTCAAGACGATCAAGGGTGAAGAACCTGATCTGCCTGTTGTCATGATTTCGGGCCATGGAACGATCGAGACGGCCGTATCCAGCCTGCAGCATGGCGCATATGATTTCATCGAAAAACCCTTCCAGACCGACCGTCTCATTCTGGTTGTCCAGCGTGCTCTTCAGGCAGCGCGTCTTGAGCGCGAAAATGCCGAATTGCGTATGCGTGCAGGCACTGAAACAGCGCTTTTCGGTGATGGCCCCGGAATCAGTGCAGTACGTGGGCAGATCGATCGTGTGGCACCGACCAACTCCCGCGTACTGATTACCGGGCCTGCCGGATCGGGCAAGGAGATTGCGGCGCGGATGCTTCATGCGCGTTCCCGTCGTGGATCAGGCCCCTTCATCGCGCTGAACTGTGCAACATTGGCACCTAGCCGTTTCGAGGAAGAGCTTTTCGGCATTGAAGGGCAGCCGGATGGCACAATGCGTCGTACAGGAGTGCTGGAGCGTGCCCATAAGGGAACGCTTCTGCTTGACGAAGTCGCCGATATGCCGATCGAGACCCAGGGCAAGATCGTCAGGGCTCTTCAGGACCAGACTTTCGAGCGTCTGGGTGGCGCAACACGCGTGAAGGTGGATGTGCGTGTCATTGCCACCACCAACCGGGATCTTCAGGGCGAGATCACGCTCGGCCGTTTTCGGGAGGATCTCTATTATCGCCTTGCCGTGGTGCCACTGCGTCTGCCGTCCTTGCGTGAACGTCGGGAAGACATACCGGCCTTGGCCCAGCATTTTCTGCAGCGCTACGCGGAAAATGCCGGTCTGGCACCGCGTGAGCTTTCAGTAGATGCGCTGGCGGCTTTGCAATCCTATGAATGGCCGGGTAATATCAGGGAGTTGCGCAATCTGATGGAGCGTCTGCTGATCATGATGCCCAATGGGCAGGACCTGATCCGTGCGGATATGCTGCCAAGTACCGTCAGTCAGGGTGCGCCATCCATGACGCGTCTTGATGCCGGAGCTGATGTCATGGCGCTTCCCCTGCGTGAGGCGCGCGATCTTTTCGAGACGCAATACCTGCAGGTCCAGCTTCTTCGTTTCGGTGGCAATATCAGTCGTACGACCAATTTTGTCGGAATGGAACGCTCGGCGCTGCATCGAAAGCTGAAACAGCTTGGGGTCACACCGGAAGATCGGACTCTGTGAGTCTGGAAACCGGATATCAATGAAGCTAAGATAGAATCAGAAAGCCAGAGAGGCGTTTGATGCGTTGACCTCTGGCCCCCTTATGAGGGGCCCTCTCACACATCGGAAAAGAAGAAGAGCAACTTTGGCCAGAGCAAATCCCCTCCCCGTCGATACCATGTCCGACAAACCTTATGCGGAGTTCCATCCCGGTGAGACCGTGCAGGATCTCTTTCTCCAGCATCTCCAGCAGAACGGCCAGCCCGTCACTGTCTTTCTTGTCAATGGTGTGAAGCTTCAGGGTGTAATTCCGCGCTTCGATCACGAGACAATCATCCTGCGTCGTGACGGGCATACACAGCTCGTTTTCAAACATGCAGTAAGCACGATCATGCCTGTAGCGCCCCTGACGCTCTTCGCGCAGGATGGCGAGACCGAACTATAGAAGGCAGGGAGTTTTACCAAGACGTGTCAGTGACGACCAGTACGACTCCTCCCGCGACACGCGCCGCGGTTATCCTCCCCTGGGAACGCCCTACACCAAACGACGAGTTTCGTGCCGCCGAAGCTCGTCTTGAGGAGGCTGTCGGTCTCGCTTCCTCCATCGGGCTTGTTGTGGTGCGACAGGCCGTGCTTGCCATCCGGGCTGTGCGCCCGGCAACATTGTTCGGCAAGGGACAAGTCGAGCAGCTTGCCGAGATGGTGCAGGAGGATGACGTCAAGGTCGTGATTGTGGATGCCAAGCTCTCACCGGGCCAGCAGCGCAATCTTGAGAAGGCGATGAACTGCAAGGTTCTGGATCGCACGGGTCTTATCCTTGATATTTTTGGTGCCCGCGCAGCAACGCGTGAAGGCGTCCTGCAGGTTGAGCTTGCTCATCTGGAATATCAGCGTTCACGCCTTGTGCGTCTCTGGACCCATCTCGAGCGTCAGCGTGGTGGTTTCGGCTTTCTTGGCGGTCCTGGCGAGACCCAGATCGAGGCTGACAGGCGCATGATCGGCGAGCGTCTTGTGCGTCTGCGCAAGGAACTCGACCAGGTACGGCGGACGCGCGGCCTGCATCGTTCTGCCCGCAAAAAGGTCCCTTTTCCGGTTGTAGCCCTTGTCGGTTATACGAATGCAGGTAAATCGACCCTGTTCAACGCCCTGACCGGTTCTGCCGTTCATGCACAGGACCAGCTCTTCGCGACGCTTGACCCGACGATGCGTGGTCTTCGTCTGCCCTCGGGCCGGCGGGTCATTCTTTCGGATACAGTGGGATTTATCAGCGAGCTGCCGACTGAGCTCGTCGCTGCTTTCCGTGCCACACTCGAAGAAGTAGCTGAAGCCGATATCATCCTGCATGTGCGTGATGTGGCTCATCCCGACAGTGCAGCCCAGCGTGCCGATGTCATCAACGTGCTCGATGGCATGGTACGTGACGGAATGCTTGATGAAGACTGGCCTAGACGGACGATTGAGGTGCTGAACAAGGCCGATCTGATGGGCGGCATCGAAGCTGTTCCTCGTCATCCCGGCTGCGTGGCGATTTCGGCCATAACCGGTGAGGGTTTGCCAAATCTCTATTCGATGCTCGATCAGCATATGACAGCATCAATGAGTCTGACCCGTATCAGTCTTGATATCAGTAATGGTGCGGCTCTTGCCTGGCTCTACGAGCATGGCGAAGTGCTTGAGCGACTGGATCAGGAAACTGAAATCACGCTCGATGTCCGTCTCTTCGAGCAGGATCGGTCACGCTTTGGCCAGCTTTATCCTGATTGCCTTGTATCTGCCTGAAATCCTCCCGATACTGTCTTAGGTGAAGGGCTTGGTAAAAGAGCGCCTTTCCGGGAGGGCAGACAGGTTGAAGGCTGAGGACATGACAATAACGGCGCGGCCTTCGGTCGTGACCCGCGCTCTTCTCGAGGATCTGTCTCTGATTGCCCGGGAAGTGTCTTCGCGCATCATCATGCCGCGTTTCGGCCGTCTTGCCAAAGAAGACATTCATACCAAAACCTCGTCTTCAGATCTGGTCACTGTCGCGGATGTCCTGGCTGAAGAGTATCTATCAACCCAGTTAAGGCGATTGTTGCCAAAGGCGCAGTTGATCGGTGAAGAACGCTGCAGCGCGCATCCCTCATTGGTCGATCAGGCGGCGGAAGCCGAACTTGCAGTAACGATTGATCCCATTGACGGGACGGCGAATTATGCAGCCGGTCTGCCTGTGTTTGGTGTGATGATGGCTGTCCTTGAACATGGTGTGCCTACGGCCAGCGTCATCATGGATCCTGTAACGCAATCGGTAGCCCTCGCACTCAGGCATGAGGGGGCTTGGGCCGAGGATGAAACAGGTCAGACCACGCCATTGCAGGTCGCCGCACCATTCCATTGTATAGAGGATATTACAGGCAAGATTGCCTGGCGTACGCTGCCGCTCGGGGACACGATTCTGGCGGATCATAATCTGCGCGCCATGACAGGGTTGTGGGATCTGCGCTGTGCCGCTCAGGAATACCGTCTGATTGCTTCAGGCCATGGGCATGTGCTGGCTTACAGCCGTACATGTCTGTGGGATCATTGTCCTGGCTGGCTGTTGCTTCATGAAGCTGGAGGCTATGGCGCGCGCCTGAATGGCGCCCCCTATCATGCTGCCATTCCGGGGCGTGGCCTGCTTTACGCGCCTGACGAGGAGAGCTGGCACATTGTTCATAATGCGCTGGCTCTGTCTTCCTAGGGTAATTTCAAGTATTCGTGTGACCAGAACTAATATTACTCCGGGACGTTCCTGACTCAGGAACATAGGAGAGATTTTATGGCCACTCAGGATCCGGTACTTTATGCAGTATGTGACGGCGAAAAAGCCCGATTTCTGCGCTTTGATGGCCATCAGATGCGTACGATCCAGCGCTTTGACGCCCACGACAAGACGACGGATGCGGCAGGTGATGTAGCTTCCATCAAGGAACCCCGATCGGACCCGAAGGTGCAGGTGAAAGAGCGCTTTGCCCGGCAGATTGCACATGAGATCGATACGGCTTTTACCGCTAATCCGGCTCTTGAAGGTCTGGTCCTCGCTGCTGCCCCGCATGTGTTGCATGATATTCGTGAACATCTGTCAAAAGTCACAAGCAGGAAACTGATCAAGAGCGAGAGCAAGGATCTGACCAATATTCCGGATCAGGATCTTCTGGCGCATTTTGACCGTCCCGCAACAGGTTGGCCAAAACCGTAATCTGACGTGGGCCGATCTAATTGGCGGTCAAACCGTTCGTTTCACGGATCAGGTGCGGTTGTCACAGCACCTGATCCGTGAATGGGCTTTTCTATTCATTGTTTTCATCCGCTATTGTGACAACCCGGTTATCGAGACATCTGGAAATTAATGAGCTCAGTCTCTGCCTGCTTCTGTCATATAACGATATAACGCTCCCACTCATTCTCGATTGCTGTTACGAAGATTATCGAGCCACCATAGCATGAGGTGGCAAGCTCAGAGCCGTTGCTGATAAGATGATAGGTCTCCTTCTTCGTGAAAATTATATTTTGTACCCCCGTGTTCCTATCAGCAGACAGCTCTATCTTTCCATCCTGCTGAACCAGTCTGAATTCTTCGCCAAGAAGAGTCACACACGCTGCTGAACTGGCCTCGTGACCCATCTGGTCGGGATAGACGGGAATAATCGTCGGGCCACGATTAGTCAGCGATTCCACAGTCAGACACCTGTTTTTAATGTCATAACATACGATCCGCTGGTGGCAGTCGAGGCATAGTGGTCCGGTAATGTTATTGGCAGTTAAGGCTTCAGTTTGGATGTCTTCTGGTCCGGATACGGCGAGATTGGCGACCAGCTTACGCTTGATTCGTCTGGCGAGGTCAGCTTCTCCGTGCAGGGCTGCATTGTAGATAATACTACAAATAAAGCCGATATGGGAAAAAATGAAAATCCGCTTTTTCATTGAATCAATTTGATCAGAGGCGAGAGTTCTTGCGACTAGCTTCATGTGGTGTGGCTTGGCATGGAAAAGCCGATTTCTCAAATTAACCGGATTTCTTCGACGCTGCACGCATACTTCGCGCCGGACCGTTGAGGATCGGCCACTTGATAAAGCATCAAGTATGGACGAAATTGACTTTGACCCGGAGATGCTCTCGTAAACAACATGACCGCTATAAAAGGTCGGTATATACGTAATATCGGGAATAACGTCACAGAGCAGATTTACGTGGTAGCTATCCGTCTTGTCACGGGGGTCTGATAAGATGAAGACTTTACCTCTGACATCTCCCATTTTGACTGACATACCAGTCATTTGTTCAGTCAGATATTGATGGTACCCCTCATCGATATCACATTCATCGGGATGAATCGAAATCTTAGGAGAAAGCGCCATGATGTAGTCGGCGGAAAGCTGTTTCGAGAACTTGATCGCAGCGTAGCCGCCCATGGATTGACCGAAAACGAGCCGGTCCCCCCCAAACCCGATCGTGGCGTTCATGACTTTGATGGCGGTATGCATCTCATCACTGAGAAACCAATTTGGTTTCTTTGTTGCGAACCCGATGACGTTGATATCTTTTATACGCGCAACGTTTTTGAGCATATAAAAATCTTTGGCGTTATTTTCGAAATGGAGACCATTGAAAGTAATAACCGTGTAAGGACTGCTTCCTTTGTGATGATGCAGTACGATCTCGTCGCCCTCATACAAGATCATATTTCCGATCCCCGCCTGTTATTTATTTATTAGGCTTCTGATAACTTGGGAGCGGATACGAAAAAACAGAAAAATTGCTACTTTATGTTGCCACTTTTTAACGTACGATTATCAAACGCTGGAAATTTTTTTCTGGTAGATACGGTAGATCGAATGTGCAGCCGATTTCTCACGGGGAATATCGACAATAGGAGTTCGATTAGTGCCAAGGCCCCCTGTTTGGTTTTCGTACAAAAAGGGGGTATCCTGAGTTGCCCTACATGGAAAGAAGGGGCTCGTCTGATTGTTCGGCAATCAATCCGTGTCGACGGCTGTGAAGTCCTTCCACGCGGACTGCAATCGAGCGTCCCTGGAGTTTGCTGACGATCTTTTCCAGCATGCCGACCGAGGTAATGTCCCAGAAAATTGCATCGGCGACATTGATCTCGACGGTTGAGGCCTTGGTCTGGAAGTCAACAGCATCATAGAGCATATCTGCGGAGGCAAAAAAGACCTGACCATGGACAATGTAACGGTCCAGTTCTTCGGTGCTGTGTGTTTCGATACGCAGCATACCCATAGCGCGCCAGGCAAAGAAAACACCGCTCAGCAGTACACCGACTGCAACTCCTGCTGCCAGATCATGGGTGGTAACGGTCACGATCACGGTAATGAGCATAACAAGGCTCGACAGTTTCGGATGGCGCATCAGATCGCGCAGTGATCCCCAGGCAAATGTGCTGATCGACACCATGATCATGATGGCAACCAGCGCGGCCATCGGGACCTTGGCTACATAGCCATGGAGTAACACCATCAGAACCAGGAGAAACGCGCCTGCTGTGAAGGTGGAGAGTCGCCCACGTCCGCCATAGCGCAGATTGCCGACGGTTTGTCCGATCATGCCGCAGCCTGCAATTCCACCGAACATCCCGACGAAAATATTTGAAATTCCGAGCCCCGTGCATTCCATGCGCGGTTCGCTGTGCGTATCGGTATGGTCGTCAACCACACCAGCGGTCATAAGGGATTCGAGTAGCCCGACCGAGGCCATTGCCAGGGCATAGGGCACAACGATCTCAAAGGTTTCGAGTGTAAACGGAACATGCGGGAATACGAGTGATGGCAGACCATCGGGCAGGGCGCCAAGATCGGCCACAAGATGGACGGGCATCGGATGCCAGACCGTGATCAGGGTGAGCACCACAATACAGATCAGAGGTGAGGGAATAGCCGTTGTAAGACGTGGCAGAAGATAGATGATGGCCAGGCCGAGTGCGATCAGCGCATAAGTATGCCAGGTGACATGAAGCATTTGTGGCACCTGGGCCGAGAAGATCATGATGGCCAGGGCATTGACGAAGCCGGTCTGGACTTCCTTGGATACGAAACGCATCAATACGTGCAGGCGCAAAAGCCCAAAGACAATCTGCATGGCTCCCGCAATAAGCGTGGCGAGAAACATGTACTGAATGCCGTGATTATGCACGAGGGCGGCAACGACAAGGGCGACCGAGCCGGCTGCTCCTGAAATCATGCCCGGTCGTCCGCCCGTGATTGCAATAGCTACACTGATGACGAATGACGCATAGAGGGATACGGCAGGCGAAACGCCCGCTATGTAGGAGAAGGCAATGACTTCAGGAATGAGCGCAAACGTGCCCACCATGCCAGCCAGCACCTCGCGCAGCGGGCTGAACGCCCACTGCGCACGATAGGTTGAGAGATTCAAGAAACGACTCCTCAGGGGTGAAAGACGAACAGATTTTTCGTCGTATTCCGGCCCGACGCGGCAATGGCGTCGTAAAACTAGAAAGAGCCGTGCAGGATCGCAAGGGGGCAGATAAAGGAAAGCGGATTCTGTGGCCTTGTTTGCCCGGGTTTACGGTATTTGTGATGATTTTAGGGCTGCCATTTGCGATCAGCTCATGGTTGGCAAAAGAATTTCGATAAAGGGGCTAGACGTCTGCTCTGCATTTCTCTAAATCGGGCATCGCTGTGTGGCGGATGTAGCTCAGTTGGTAGAGCGCCGGTTTGTGGTACCGGTGGTCGCGGGTTCGAGTCCCGTCATTCGCCCCAGCATTTTTGGAAAAATCAATTTTCTTCTCTCCTCTTCATAAAGAGAGAGTTCCGTATTTCAGGTCTCCTGAAGCACGCTCTTAATGCCGATCTCTTGGCTCGTCTGTCAGGATCCGAATATCAGGGGCAGCTGAAAGAACTTCACGCAGTGCAACCAGAACAGGGTCGGGTATGAGCGCAGCGCTTCTGGTCTGAGCAACCTGCACTGAATGCCAGCTGGTTGAAATGCCCTTTTTCCCGAATTCGCAGGAGCACACTACCAGATAACGTCTTTTGCCGGATTTTATCTCGAAATCCCATCCACGGTTTTCAGCATGGACAGGGTTGCAGGCTATTTCTGCTGCGACCAGACGTTTGTGCAGCCAAGCCGCAAGTTCATCTGCCGCCGATCTGCTCGTTGATTGCATCAGGGTGTGGTGCGCTTCCTTTGAAAATACTGCTTTCAATGTCGAACAGATGATGAAAATGCATGTATTTATACCCCTTCTTATATTGAATAGAAGTCTATATCAGATGACGGATAATCTGATATATATTGCAGTTCTGGCCTAATATCTGATTTAATATCAAAATAATTCCATTTTTACTTTTAATTTGCTGTGGTTTCTAATTGATTTTCAAGGGGCTGTAGCCTGTTCCGCAAAAAAACATGGGACAGGCTTCTAATCAGACCTCTGGCTGCCTGATCCTCAGGCGCGCCCGTAACCGAAACTGTCTCGCGCACGGGGGGCAAGGCGGCAGCAGAGCCAGCCACTTTCACCCATATCCGGTATGTTCTGATCTGTAGCTGGCGTCAGATAGCCATTAGGGAGCAGGACATAATGATCGATGTTCAGTTCTGGCCCCTTCAGAAAGATGTTGCGCCAGATCTTGCCATTGACTGTGTATTCCTTGAGCGTCCAGGTTCCATCAAGCGTATCGGAACGATTGAACATCATGTCTTCTGCCCAGAAAGACTGACGATGCAGCCGGTAACGGCCGGAATGATCTGTCGGTGCGCCGTCCAGCACAAGCTCAATTGAAACATTTCCCTGCGGTGTGGGCAGGGGATTGAATCCGTACCAGTCTCCCAGGACCGGTCCTGTCGGATCGGCGCAGCCTGTCAGGGTCCCTAGCGTGGCAATGGCGATCGTCAATGTGCCGAGGCGGGACAAGGTACGGATCAGACGTGTCATGAGCATTTTCCGGCAGGGAGGGTGGACGTGTCGTTTGAGGTTCTGAAAAGATGGGCCAGTCCATCTTTCAGGGGAAGGGGGGTAAAACCCAGTCGGGTTTGCATAGGCTCTATACAAAAAGCCTTGTCTTCCAGAAGACGTCTGATTTCTGCTCGCCCTATGGAGGGAAAGCCGGGACATTTTGCCGCAACAGGGGCCAGAAATTCGAGAATGACTCCGGATACGGGGAGGAAAATCCTTCTGCCTAATCCGGCAGCTTTCAGAATGGACTCGATGAACTCTCTGTAAGTCATCGCCTCCGGCCCGGCGATGACAAGGGATTCCGGTCCGTCCAGATCTCCGCTATCGGTCAGATTGAGTGCGGCGAGAAGAGCCCGTGTGACATCGTCCTGGTAAACGGGCTGTACGAGAGAACGTCCGCTATTGGGTAGCGGCACGACTGGAAGACGGCGCAGCAATGCAGCCAGGCGTTGCACATTATCCTCGCCCTGCGCCCCGTAAATCATGGTTGGATGCAGGATCATGCCGGGGCGTCCGGAGGCAAGCAGCGCTTTTTCACCGGCAAGTACCCCATTGCCATGCTCATCCGGCCAACGGGTGAACTTTCTGGTGCTGCCTAGCCCGATCAAACTGACCTTGTCGGTCGTGGCAGTGAGGAGGGCCGGGAAATACCGTGCATGGGCCGTAGAAATCACACATTGGGCATCATGCAAGGCCATTGCCAATGCTTCAGGATGCTCCAGATCCGCCTGTCTGGCGTATGGTCTCAAGGCAGCGGATATTTTTCCGATCGAACGGACAACCGGTATGACTGTCCGCCCTCTGGCATGAAGCGCCGCTGTCAGCGCTTGTCCCGAACGTCCGGTTGCACCGATGACATGAACAGGGGGGAGGACGTTCATTGGATGGTTGTTGTCAGACCTGGAGGAGAGAGCCAGGCGGCCGCAGGTTTTGTGGGGGAGAAATCGTGCAGGAAATAGTTTGCCAGGGCATCTACCGTAATACCCCCTTCAGGGTGCCATCGGATCGTGAGGGTTTGTCCGTTGGGATCTGTCAGATAGGCAGGGAGGGGAGTTAGTCCCGGGACAATCATGCCGATCAGGGAGAGTTTCGATGTGATATCATTCTTCAGATCAACAACAGACCGACCCATTTTGGTGGCGATACGTTGCTGGGCCAGGGGGATACCCCCAAGATCGCGATATGAAAATGTCACATCGATGAATCTCAGACCCGGTTTTCCTGACTTGCCGTTCATTGACTGCATCGTCACTGACGTATCGACAATACCGGCATCGGGGGCAGAGAGATGCGTCGTTCCCGTATTGATGTGGGTTTTGGAATCGTAGCTTGACTGGGTGTTCAGCACCGGAATACGGATCTGGTTCGGAAATATGACGGCAGCGTCACTTTCCGGGGGGAGTGCAAGCGCAAATTGCGACACGGTATAGGTACTACTGGTTAGTGTGCCTTCTGTTCTTCGGGTTTCCTCCGAATGGGCAGCTTCGCCACTGATTGTGCCAAGCCTGAAGACGAGATGATTGATTTTCTGTGAAGCAATACGAAGTTTTTCCGGCTCGGAACGTTTTTCATCCGGTTTTTTGCGTTTCTCGAACATTCTTATGAGTGCAGTGAGATCATAACCGGTATCATTGAGTGAATCGGCACCCAATGATACCGGGCCATCGCGAAAGAAGAACGCATCGGGAAGCAGACCGCGTAGCGAACGAGTTTTCCGGCAACTGACCTTGGCATTCTTCAACTGAAGAGTGTCACCCTCTGCACTGCCAAAATTATCGAGACTGCCTTCATCAAGACTCGTGGAGCAGTCCAGAGTGTCGGAATCCAGTATCAGAGCACGCAGATGGCTGCGTTCGAAGCGGATGTCCGATACATAAAGCAATGCTGTCAGATCGCGCTTTTCGACATTCATGGCTGGCAGAGATAATTTGTGAATATGTAGATCACCGATCGTCCCGTGTATTGGCCCGTCAACGGTAATGTTTTCTGCATGGATACGTGAAAAGCTCAGTCCGGTGCCGATAAAGCCACTCGGGTTGTTAACGGTCAGCAGCTTTGCCGTAATCTTGTAAGGACCGTTGATGAAGCGGGCATTATCAAATCCCGCGCCCTGTGCAAAGAATCTCGGATAGGCCCGGTCATATTCAAATCTGGCATCCGGAGGCAGGCTGGCCCGAAAGCTTGCCAGAGCCCGCTGCAGTTGAGCCTTCGATTCATGGCGCAAGCCTATGCCACCAAGACCAATCACTACAATGCAAAGGCTTGTTACCAGCCAGGGTCTTCTCACGGCAGATAATCCTTAATCCAGCCATCCTGATAAGCTTGGTGCATGTTAGACCGAGTTGAGACCAACAACAATAATGCAAAGATTTGTGGTATCATGATACCATATTCCCGTTTGGCGCAGAAAACCGCCATTTATTGATGGAAGAACTGAGTCGAAAAAGCTTGACCTGTCACGCATAGGGTCCCATAAGGCGCGCCCAATACCAACACATGTTGCTGGATCAGTCCGAACCATGAAGACCACACTTTCGTTGAAGCCTGCAGAGGTGACGAAAGGCTGGACCCTGATCGACGCCGAAGGGCTCGTTCTTGGCCGCCTCGCCACCATCATCGCGACCCGCCTGCGCGGCAAGCA
>Ga0157360_1000033_pt1 | contig 81542 bp, 62 predicted proteins | sample AttlaeALBM1_FD_111483 | JGI IMG/M metagenome (GOLD analysis project Ga0157360, IMG submission 111483) | Fungus gardens microbial communities from leaf cutter ant in Ribeirão Preto, State of São Paulo, Brazil - Atta laevigata ALBM1 | ecosystem: Host-associated > Fungi > Mycelium > Unclassified ...
AATCCTCAAAGAGCTTGCTGCGTCGATTATGGAAACCAGAACCTTCGACCGGAATTTCTATGAGATGGGAGGACGTCTCATGGCCAAACCGGATCAAGACGCTCTGATCTGACCATATAGAATGCCTGTTTGAAAGCTCCGGTGGCTTTACCTATATAGTGGGACTGGGTCACCGGAGAGTATGGAATGCGTCATGTAATCGAGCAAAGAATTCAGCAAGGCGGTGGCAACATGCCTGCTGATCTGGTCATACGCAATGTCGGTTTGTTCGATCTGGTAACCGGTGACATTCTTGATGGTGATATCGCCATCTGCGGAGATCGTATCATTGGCACCCTGGAGCGTTATGAAGGGGTGCATGAGATCGATGGTACAGACAAGATTGCTGTGCCAGGTTTTATCGATACGCATCTCCACATCGAATCTTCCCTTATCACGCCCTATGAGTTTGATCGCTGTGTATTACCACACGGGGTGACAACTGCGATCTGTGATCCTCATGAAATGGCCAATGTCATGGGAGAGGCAGCGTTCGATTATTTTCTGAACTGTGCCAATCGCACCATCATGGATTTACGGGTCAATCTCTCGAGTTGCGTTCCGGCAACTCCAGTCGAAACTTCCGGAGCTATTCTTGATGCGTCGGCGCTGGGTACTTATCGCGACCACCCCAAGGTCATCGGCCTGGCTGAATTCATGAATTTCCCGGGTGTGTTGTCCTGCCAGCCGGATTGTCTCGATAAGCTGGCTCTGTTTGCTGACGGTCATATAGACGGCCACGCCCCTTTGCTGCGTGGCAAAAGACTGAATGGTTATCTGTCAGCAGGGATATCCACCGATCACGAGGCGACTACGGCAGAGGAAGCGCTCGAAAAGATACGCAAGGGTATGACGATCCTCATCCGCGAAGGATCAGTCTGCAAGGATCTTGAGGCGTTGGCTCCGCTCCTTACCCCTGAAACATCGCAGTTCTTTGCATTCTGTACTGATGATCGTAATCCGCTGGAAATTGCTCATGAAGGGCATATCGATTTTCTTGTTCGCAAGGCGATCAACCTTGGGGTTAAACCTCTTGCGGCTTACCGGGCATCATCTCTTTCGGCAGCACGTGCTTTCGGCCTGAAAGATCGAGGACAGATCGCACCGGGATTGAGAGCTGATATCGTTCTTCTCGATGATCTTGAAACCTGCAAAGTGGCGGAAGTAATTTCTGCAGGTCGCCGCGTCAGCGAGGCGCTTTTTGACGGTCGTGATATCGTCCCTCCAATCGGCTATGGCTCTGTCCGTCTGGCCGCGCCAGTTACCGAGCCTGATTTTGCAGTGCGTGGATCCGGAAAGAACCAAGCTGTAATCGGTATCATTCCAGGACAGATCATCACCGAGTTCAGGCGCTTTGACCTGCCGGAGGTAGAGGGGCTGGTTTGCCCCGATATAGCTCAGGATATTGCCAAGATCTGTGTCATCGCCCGCCATGGCAAGAATGGCAATATTGGTCGTGGCTTCGTGCAGGGGTTCGGGCTCAAAGAGGGTGCATTGGCCTCATCTGTCGGGCATGACAGTCATAATCTTTGCGTTGTCGGAATGAGTGACGCTGATATGAGGCTGGCTGTGGCGCGTCTGGCAGAGATCGGTGGCGGTTTTATTGCTGTGAAGGGCGGGGAGGTCATTGCCGAACTCAGCCTCCCCATCGCTGGCTTGATGAGTGATTGTCCCTTCGAGAAAGTGCGTGACGATCTCGAGGCCCTTCGTCATGCCGTGGGCCATATGGGGGGAACGCTAGAGGAGCCCTTCCTGCAACTGGCCTTTCTGCCTCTGCCGGTTATTCCCCATCTCAAGATCACTGATCTTGGCCTTATCGATGTGGATACGATGACGCTGGTATCCTGAAACCCGGCAAGACGACCGGGCAAGTCAGGGGTGACGGTATTCAGAAATTGGTGGTGAGCTGACCTCCCAGTATCGCGGCATCCTTGAAGGTAGTGGTGGCGCCGGGATGTTGCAGGTACTGGAAATCAAACTGAAGCGATGTGGCAGGCAGGAGATGCAGGCTGTAGAAAGCCTCATAAACCTGCTCCCAGTTCTGCACTCCGTAGACATTGCCCCATTGATTGGCGACATAAGGCAGGCCAAGCGCCAGAGAAGATTGCTGCTGTAAGCGTATCGAGCGGCTCATATCCATGTGCTGGAACATGATGCCGACTTCATCCAGAGGGCGGTGCCACGGTGTACCGCTTTGCAACAGGCCAATCCACTCATGATCGCGCATGGCAACAACATTGCCTTGGGCATAGCCGACACCGCCAATCACGATCAGCCCGTCAGCAATACCCTTGCCGCTTCTCATCAGCATCTGATCGAACATGAGCCAGCTTGACCACATCCCTGACTGGTTACGTGCTCCCAGCCCACTGGCCTGATACGAGCCGCCATACCGGTCTTCGTAAAGATGGGGATAGCGCGAATTGTCGTAATAGAAACCTATCTTGTAATGACCAAGAAGCTTGTCCTTGCCAAAAGCAGGGTCCCAGCCGGCTTCGAATTGCGAGCTGAGCTTGCCGAGACCGTCCTGAGCCAGAGCCCAGCCCGAGATGCCGCCATTGAAGGCGTGAGGGCTGACGGCAAATAATCCGCCCATGAGATAGGTACGTTCCGTCGGGCGCACACGCAGAACGGCGCCGATATTGGCAGACGGCCAGTCCCTGCCACCGGGGGCGTATTTGCCTGGGGCAAAATTGCCGCAAACGCTGACATTCATGAAATTACAGGCCAAGGCGTCAAAATCGAAGAAGGTGCCTGTCGGAATGACACCGGCAGAAAGAATAACGCGATCATTCAGGAATGTCTTGTCGGCATACATCGAGACGAGATGAGCCACGACATTGCCACGCGAACCGTAGATCTGTTCGGGATTGGAGACGTAATCGCCCAGGGTAGAACTGAAATTACGTCCATGGCCATTGACGACGAGAAGGTGGGTCCAGAAACCACGAAATCCTGCAAGCTTCTGCCAGTCGATGTCCAGTTCGGCAGCAACCTGTCCTGCCAGTACGTTGTCGCGTGTGCGGCCGCCCGTTACATTGCCCATATATTCTTCGTTGAGGGCAATGTTGAGAAAGATGCCTCTTTTCTGCATCCAGCTCTGGGCTCCCCCCCAATCCCCGAAAAGATGGGGGTTGCCATAGAGCGAGGGGACGAGTGGTCCGATCGGTACAGCACCCTGTCCGGCTATCGGAAAGCCGATGGCCGTATAATTGTCATTATCGAGGGTTTTAGCGGTTTCCGATTGCGCATATGCGGGAATGGAAAGCAAACCGGTGAACAGTGCGGTGATGGCCAGTGCTGCGCTTACCCTGCGTCGTGTTTTCCTGCTCGATCGGGTGAAAAATGCAAGAGGACGAAGCACGCTTCTTCTTCGGGTCGAGTTAAATTCACTCGTCATGTTTCTCAATTCAGACATCTAGAAAGCCATATATCTATCGGTGCGGCGCCGCGCTGGCAGGGTTTTCCGGGAGGTGTACCTGTCATGCGGGCGTCAGCAACAGAACGTCATAAATGAGAAGGGAAAGTTATATAGTACAAAAATACGTGTTCAGTTGTTATGATGCAGTGAAAATGTTGTTAAAAAGTGAACACATCAGACGCACTGATGCGTTTTTTGCCCGTTTACCCAGACTTCCCGGATCATCAGATCCCGATCGAGAATGACAAAATCCGACAATCTGCCAACTTCCAGAGCACCCCGATCAGTCAGGCCCAGATAGGTGGCGGCGTTGCTGCTTACGAGGTGGCTTGCTTCCGGCAGAGAGGCGCCATGGGTAACGGCATTACGCAAAGCCTGATCCAGAGTAAGTACACTCCCGGCAAGCGAACCGTTGGGCAGACGTACAACCCCTTCACTGATCAGGACATCCTGTCCTCCCAATGTGCTCGGTCCATCAGGCTGACCAGCACCACGCATGGCATCGGTCACGAATAGCAGGCGGTTGCGCATAAGACGCGAGGCCAGGCGAAAGCTGGCGGGATGCACGTGATGCGTATCAAAGATCATCTCAGCATAGCTGGCATCATGGCACATCAGCGCTGTCACCGGTCCGGGCTTGCGTCCTTCAACGGGAGACATGGCATTGAATAAATGCGTACCTCCGGCAATGCCGCCACAGGTGCAGATTGCTGAAATGGCGCCCAGCGTGGTCTCATAATCTGCTATCGTATGACCGATGCTGATACGTACACCTGCCTTGGCAAGGCTTTCGATCGCGCTTTCTGCATGATCGAGTTCCGGTGCCAGGGTGACAACCCGTACGCAGTCCAGAGCCAGTACCTCTGCTATTTTGTCAGGTGAGGGAGGGATGGCAAAAGGAGGCTGTGCACCAAGTTTGTGGGGGCTGACAAAGGGCCCTTCAAGATGGGCGCCATGGATACGTGGACCGATGGGGTCTGGTGTTTTCATGACCTCCGCAACGGCTTTCAATGCCAGAATGACATCTTCCCATGGTCGTGTGATGGTGGTGGGAAGAATGGTCGTTGTACCATGGCGCATGTGGTATTGTGCGAGCTGCCGAATAGCCGCGACGCCATCCATTGTATCGGCGCCATCGCCACCATGAATGTGACCATCTATAAAACCAGGCAGGATATAGAGCGGCTCTTTCGTGGTTATCCCTTCGATCTCCCTTATGTGCGAATCAAAGCGGATCGTCCCGGGAAGCAGACGATCAGGCAGAACAATCTGACCAGTCAATGTATGCGTCATGAGTTCACTCCTGTTCGGTCAGACCGACGCGACCATAACGACGGGCATAGGCTAGAATGATCAGATAAGCGGGGATGACAATCATGGCGAACATGCCCTGGAATCCGAAGACAGGTTTGAGCCATACATAGATCTGCGGCACGATGGCACCGCCGCTATAGGACATGACCATGATCGCGGAAGCCATGGCTGTCATGGGGCCTGCACCGCGGATGGCGATGGGGAAGATGGTGGGCATGATCATGGCATTCGTGATGCCAAGCAGGGCCACACAGAAGACCGAAGGATAACCCTGGGTCAGCACGGCAAGAATTGTGAGAAGACAGCCAACGGCACAGGAGAGCTGTATATAGACCTCCTGCCGGATGAGGCGGGGTACGATTACAAACCCCATGATATAGCCGACGAGCATGCCGGTCAGGGTAAGTGAGGTAAAGAATTTTGTTTCATCCAGCGGAAGGCCGAAACTCTGACCATAGGTACCGATAGCGTCGGCAGCCATCACCTCCACACCGACGTAGAGAAACATGGCAATGAAACCGGTCACAAGATGCGGTTTGAAGAAACGGTGTTGTGATCCTTCGCCGGAGACGATGACAGGGGCTTCGAGATTGGGCAGGGGGGCGAGTGCTACGCCCGCCGCAATCAGGACCAGAATCCCGGCCATGCCCAGATAGGGCGCATAGATAGCCTGCACAAAATTGTTCAGGAGTGCCTCGCGTATTGCGGGATCTGTTGCCGATTGGGCTTTTTCAGCCACTGCGCCGATATCACGCATTACCAGCAATCCCAGAACCAGAGGTGCAAGGATCCCGGCTGTCTTGTTGCAGATGCCCATGATGGCGATGCGCTGGGCAGCGCGAGCAGGTGGACCGAGAAGGCTGACAAGCGGATTGATCACAACCTGCATCAGGGAAATACCAGCCCCCAGAATGAGAAGCCCTGTCAGAGCACCCGCATAAAGGCGCCAGGCGACGAATTGACCAAAAGCGGCCACACCCAGAGCCGAGATCAGAAGTGACAGGGTCAGTCCGGTCTTCAATCCGAGTTTGCGTGCGATGAGTGATGTCGGAACAGAGAACAGGAAGAAGGAAAAATAGAACGTCAGAGGAATAAAGAAAGCACTGAACTCGCTCAGCGAGAAGGCAACACGAACAAAGGAGATCAGCGGACCATTCAGCCAGGTGACGAAACCCATGGCAGAAAAGATCAGCGCCGCAACGGCCAGCGGAGTGTAGCCATAGGGGCCAACCAGGCTGTCTTGGGAAGAGGGTACCTTGATCATGACCGGAAATCCTCAAGGAAACGAGAGGTATTTATTTTAAAAAATAAACTAACCGGATTATAGGTAAGAAGCGAGGCGCAGGCCAGTATCATTTCGGTTGTTCAGTTTCACAATCATCGGAGAGACTGCCTGAAACCCGCTCATATCAGGTGTGATGACCGGAAACGGCTGCGGTCCGGTTTGTGGCATGTGTAGTCATTGCAACAGGATTTCCGGCATGGCTTGCCCGGGTTGTTCTGGCGAGTTGCAGATATTGTTGAGTAAAGTGTTACATGGACGGATTTGGAGCAGACAGCTTCAGGAAAGGACAGGGGAAGTAATTCGTAATTTCTGAGGCAGTGATTTATAATGATTTCATTATCTCATTTTATCATGATTTTAATGATGTGGAACAGGATTGGTTCAGACAGATGATTATTTTAGCATAATATATTAAATGTTCTTATTTTCAAGGTTTATGTAATGTCATCAATTTCTTTTTGATCTTATAGACAGATTAAGTCTTCTGTCGCTACTATGAATTCTGACTTTGGGGCCAAGTCGCACCACGATCTCTGCAGGGCGCAAGCTTCTTAATATGTGGGATGACAGCACAAGGTTCCGTAATTATTTTAGCGAACGAAGTAAGTATGTTCTCGACAGGCCATCATCGCATTCTGAGTGTGCTCAGTCGTTCCGGGCCCCAAAGCCGTACCGACCTTGCCCGTATTCTAAATCTGAGCAAGGCAAGCGTCACGGCACTGGTACGCGAGCTGATAGAGCGTAACATCCTTGATGAGAGGGAGCGTGTCTTCGGTTTCGGACGACCGGCAGTCATGCTTGGGCTTCGTCGGGACGCGGCAAGTTTTATCGGAATCTCTCTCCAGTCCGATCCGGTTCATATTGTTCTTACCGATCCGCATGGACGGACTCATGTTCACAAGACCATGCCTCTCGTTACAGACGTCGAGGCTTGTCTCGATGCAATGGTAGGCGCCGTCAGGGCAGTTGCTGCGGAGGCGCCTGAAGGTGTGGGCGCGCTTGCAGGTATCGGTATTGTAATCGCCGGGATCGTGTCGAGCGACAGTCATGTCTGTCGTATCTCTGCAACGCTGGGATGGAAGGATGTCGATATCGGGCAACGTCTCTCTGCCCTGACCGGTTTGCCTGTCTTTGTCGAAAACGACGCAAATGCCCTGATTATTGGCGAGCAGCTCTTCGGCGAGTCTGGTGATCTGCCGGATTTCAGTCTTGTCTTTGTCAGTGAGGGTATTGGCGGCGCCCATATAATCGGTGGCCGTCTGCATCGTGGCCGTCATGGGGGGGCGGGGGAAATATCCCATTCTCCTATCGCCATCGATGGTAATGCGCTTCCCTGCCGATGTGGTAACCGTGGCTGTCTTGAGACTCTGGCCGCGTTACCGGCTATCCTGGGGGCAGCCCGTCGTAATGGTCTTCCCGGAGATATTGCAACTATCAAGGCGCTTGCCGCTGATGGTCAGCCTGAGGCTCTTTCAATCCTTCATCAGGCCGGTACGGCGTTGGGTATTGCGCTTTCACAGGTTATCCAGTTCATCGATCCGGCACGTATCATTATACGTCTCGATCCTGACCTCCTGGAAAGTGTATTTGCCCGGGCGTTGAGGCAGTCTGTTGAGGCTCATGTTCTGCGGCGCGAAAGCTACGAAACTGATCTGGTGCTGACTGCATTGCATCCTCGGGATTTCGCAACAGGTGCTTCCAGTCTTGCTGCCCAACATTTTCTTTTCGGGAATACCAGTCTCTGAAAGCATTTCGGTAAGATCATGAGGGGTTGTTTCAGGTGGTTCTGGTGAGGAACATGGACAAGGCGCTCAGGTCATTGGCGGAACTCCCCACCAGTCTTGAGATCTGTGTTGATGATGCCCGGGGATTGGCGGCGGCGCAGCTCGATTGTGTGTCACGCATTGAGCTCTGCTCGGCTCTGTCTCTTGGTGGTCTCTCTCCCACACCGGGGCTGATCGCTCTGGCCCGTCAGTCACGTATTCCTATTTTTGCTCTGATCAGGCCTCGTGCCGGAGATTTTGTGTTTTCTCATGAAGAGGAGGCGCAGATGCTCGATGATATTGCGGCTGTACGGGCAGCCGAACTCTCTGGTGTCGTTCTGGGGGCGGCATTGCCGGACTCTTCGCTTGATCTTGCCATGCTTGAGCGTCTCTCGGCTGCCTGTGGCCCATTGCGACGGCAGCTTCATCGCGTTTTCGATCTTGTACCTGACCCTCTCCAGGCACTTGAAGAGGCGGTTTCGCTTGGCTTTGAGCGTATCCTGACGTCCGGTCAGACGCCACGCGCCTTTGACGGGGCGCAAATCCTGCGCTTGCTGCGTGAGCGCGCTGCTGGACGTATTGATATCATGGCGGGAGGAGGTGTTCGGCCGGAGACACTCTCAGTACTTTTCAGACAATCCGGGATAAGATCTTTCCACGCCTCTTGTCGTTGCAGGGCGTCGGTGCAGGATGAACGGCTGCTTCTTTTTGGATTCGCTGCAGAAAACGTCGTGACCTCTGCTGAGGAAATCATGAGGCTGGATCATGCGATACGATTAGCGTTGCACTGAGGAATGACCCGGAGAAAAGGATTGGGCTCCATGTTTTCTGGCCGGATGGCATTTTGTCGTGGATTGGGCTTGAGTGCGCTCCTGCTATCCTGTGTGTCAACGTCCGACGTCAGGGCGGCGCCTCTGACGCCGGCATTCATGCCCCAACCGGCGAAATCAACAGTGAGCGGACGTATCACTGTGTTTTCTGTCCGTCCGCAAGTGATCTGGGCTCAGCCGCCTACACCCTTGCTCAAGCGGGCTCTCCTCCGTTTCGAGGCGAGGCTGAACCAGATTGGTATCGTTTCCGACCCAGCTGCCAACAGGAACGTTCTGCTACTGAAGATCAATGCCGGTACAGATCCGGATTATCTCTCGCTCAACATGCGTGAGGCCTATACGCTTGAGACAGGTGAGAAAGAAATCGTGCTGAATGCCGATGGCCCGGCAGGGGTCATCCATGGTTTTGCCACGCTTCTGCAGATGATTGATACGCATGGTGCGGTACCTGGTCTGTTGCAGGGACGTATTGTGGATGCCCCACGTTTCAGATGGCGGGGTATAATGCTCGACGCGTCACGCCATTTCCAGTCGCTTGATACGTTGAAGCGGCAACTGGACGCCATGGAGCTGACCAAGTTCAACGTACTGCATTGGCATCTGAGCGACGGGACAGGTTTCCGAGTAGAAAGCAAACGTTTGCCACTTCTCCATCGGTCTGGCAGTCACAGCCAGTATTATACCCAGGATCAGGTGAGGGAAATCATCGCTTATGCTGCTGATCGCGGGATAAGGATCGTACCGGAATTCGATGTGCCAGGGCATACCCTGTCTATGCTTGCGGCCTATCCTGAACTGGCGGCGCAACAGCCGGTGCCGACGGTCCAGGACTGGCAACAGGATTGTCAGGTGAAATCGGGTAATGATGATATCACTACGCTGTGCACAAGGCGTTCTGATCTCAACCTGCCAGCCATGAACCCGACCAGTGACAAGGTTATTTCGTTTGCCAGAACGCTTTTTGGCGAGATGGCAGCGCTGTTTCCGGACCGGTATTTCCATACCGGGGGTGATGAGGTTGTCGCTCGTCAGTGGAATGATAATCCGCAGATTGTCGCTTATATGAAGACGCACGGTTTTGCTGACGCTTCCGCCCTGCAGGCGGCATTCACAGCAAAAATCGAAAAGCTGTTAAGCGCTGATGGCAAGATTATGATGGGATGGGATGAAGTGAGTGAAGCCCCTATCCCTCACAATGTAGTGGTCGAGGCATGGCGCGGGTCCAAATGGATCGGTACGGCTACCAGGCTTGGGCACCCTGTGGTTGTATCATCAGGCTATTATCTCGATCTGCTCACGGATTCTGCCAGACATTATGGTGTTGACCCATATGATACACGGGCGGATGGGCTTGCGCCTGGGGTGTCGGGGGCGGGTGCAAAGCCGGTTTCCCGGGCATTCATGCTCGATCCGATGGCACCTCCTTTGGATGAGGCGCAGAAGAAACTTGTGCTTGGTGGTGAGGCGCCACTCTGGACCGAGGTTGTATCGGATGAAATGGTTGACGCCAGGCTGTGGCCACGAGCGGCGGTCATTGCGGAGCGGTACTGGTCGCCTCAGACAGTAACTGACAGGGACGCACTCATCGGGCGTCTGCCCGAAGTGCTGAATTTTCTGGAGTGTTTCGGTCTCCAGGCCTCAGATCATCAGGCCAGGATGATTGCACGACTTACCCCCCAGAATATCGTCCCGCTGACACAGCTTGTGGCTCTTGCTGTGCCGGTACGCAATTATGCACTCAATCGCCTGGCCGACCGCAAGGGGGAGAGAATTCTCCTCAGTCCCGCTGCAATCGCGTCGCCAGACAGTTTTGAGGGAAATGAATTCAATGCGCTCGCGGCCCGTTATGCGGCCGGTGAACGTGATGTTGCGGGGGCATTGCGGGAAAAGCTCCTGCGATACCGGTCGAATGACGTGGCTTTCCAAGCCCTGACGGGTCCCGATTCCGTGAATGAGGTCAAGCCGCTCTCATCCCAGATTGCAGCTCTTTCGGACCTCGGGATCGAGGCTTTGCAACCGGGCAAAAAGGGAAAGGCATGGCAGGATCACGCTGCGGCGCTCCTGGCTGATCAGGACAGGGCCTATGCAGCAAGTCGTGATCATCAGGCTGCCAATCATCTGCCTCAACCTGCAGGGGGTTTGCTGATTGCAATCGTGCCTGGAATCAAGGTGCTTGTTGCCAGCACAAAGTGACCCGCTATTCTTGCAGAACGGTCTTTTGGACTATGAGTGCCGGTTATGATCACTTCCGATCGAGGGCGCCAGATCGTGCTGTAAAGCTGGTCATGCCTGCAACAAATCGCCTCGTATCAATCACTTCCTCAGATAATCTGCCTTCTTTCTTGTCTGAGGCGTGAGCTGGGACGCGCTTTCCTTGTCCAGAATGACCGTACAGTTTGTGTGTAACCTGACAGCAGAGGCGCTGACCTGAGGGTCTATTTTCCCTTCAAGAGCTTCTGCAACAATTTCAGCTTTGGATGAGCCCAGGGCAACCAGAAGAAGTTGACGCGCCTCCAGAATGGTACCGACCCCCATGGTCAGGGCCTGGGATGGAACGTCCTCAGGATTACCGCCGAACATTGGCGCATTCTGCTCGCGCGTCCTGGCATTCAGGGTGACACATCGGGTACGCGTGTCGAATGGGGAAGGAGGTTCGTTGAATCCGATATGCCCCGTATCGCCTATACCCAGAAGTTGCAGATCAATTCCGCCGTGGTCGATGATGGCTTGCTCATAAGCAGCACATTCAGCATTTAGATCGGTAGCCATGCCGTTTGGAAGATGAACGGCGTGCGTGCTGATATTGACGTGGCGAAAAAGAAGATCGTTCATATAGTGGTGATAGGAATGCGTGTCTGAAGCGGGAACGCCTACATATTCATCCAGATTGAAGCTGCTCGTATGCGAGAAATCGAGCCCGAGTTCGTGATGAAAAGCGCTTAAATGGCGGTAAACGCCTTCCATTGTCCGGCCTGTTGCGAGGCCCAGGACGGGTTTGGTGCGTGAATTGATTACTGAGGCGATCTCGCCTGCCGCCAGGCGCGTAGCGGAATGTTGATCCGGCATAATGATGAGGCGCATGGGCAGACATGATCCAGTATATTGTTGGTACGAAAAATTCGCGAGTAGGAGCTGAGATGATCTAGGTAGCCTTACTTTGTTTATCCACAAAAATTTAACAAAATCACAAATATATGAAAAAACCCTTTCATATCATCGGTTTATTCATAAATCACATTATTTTATCCTGGAGGTAGTTAATTTAATTTGCAAACAATCCTGAAGTGCATAATTGTTTCTACAATAGAGGTTAGAGGCCCGTTTTCTGAGGGTTCAGAGCTGATTCATCTTGTTTTCTGGCTTCATACGGTGGGTCTGTCCAATTGGAGGTGATCATGCGATCTGCACAATATGGTCTCGCCCGCCTGGGAAGCTGGACAGAAGTAATTCATAAAAGTCTGTCACATCTGATTGGGTGTGGTCTCGCAAAAACTGCTGAACAAATATTTCTGCCGTTACGCCGGAAAATTTTATGGGCTATCACGGCCCATGATTGACTCGTCTCTCCTTGCCAAGGAAATAACGGCCCCTTTTCAACGGATTGAAAACGGAACCGACGTGCAGAATACAGAAGTCATCGCAATGGATGGCGGCGGAACAAAAACACTGCTTTTGCGCGTGCGTCGCGATGCCTCCATTGCAGATTGCCGCAAGGCAGGCGGGTCGAACCCTTTCAACGTGCCTGAATGGCGCAGTGTGATCAGTGGTCTGATGGTCGGGCAGCAGGAGAGGCTTGCTTCTGCGGCTTTCGGTCTGGCGGGGTTTGGTGAGAGTGCTCGTATAAGTATGGAGCTTAGCGAGACTGTCTCTGTATTATGTCCGGCTCCACACTGTATTCACAATGACGTCGATATGGCCTGTCGTGGCGCCTTTCTGAACGGGCCTGGCATTCTGCTTTTGTCAGGTACCGGATCGATGGGATGGGGATTGGGCACAAACGGTCAGACGGTCCGTGTCGGTGGCTGGGGAAGCCTGTTTGGGGATGAAGGAAGTGCCTATTGGATCGGGCGCATGGCACTGATCCGCCTGGCTCATTGTCTCGATGGACGTGAAACTGCAGGCAACGACTACGTATCGCGTATTGCGTTTCTTCAGGGCTGGCCGGACGACAAGGCACTATGTACTGCGGCTCTTCAGGACTGGTATGCCAGTCTTGATGACGTGCGTCCGAAAGTGGCAGCGCTTGCTGTCGGGATCGGGCGTCTCGCCGAGCAAGGCTGTGTGGTCGCCCGTGAAATCTTCGAGCAGGCTGCTGCTTTACTTGCTGCGCATGTCCACGCTTTGCGTCGCAGTCTTGGAGAACCGCATCTGCGTTGGAGTTATGCTGGCGGGACCATGCAGAGCGTTGTTTTGCGCGAAGCCCTCACTCGGGAATGCGGCGTACCGCAACCGCCTGGCCTGCCCCCTATTGGAGGCGCGGTACTTGTTGCGGCAGAACGGGCGGGCTGGTCTGTCGATGCAACCTTTGTCGCGCGTCTTGCAGAATCACTCAAAGCTGCCCGGCTTGTATGAGTGGCGCTGAGGCGACGGACAATCATCCGAGAAAGGCAGATTCTCCCGGTGATCTTCCGGGTAGAATCTGTAACATCCGCAAGGCTGTTTCAATCCGATGGGTTCTCAGTGCCATCAAATGTGGCGTCTTTTAGAAGAATGGCAGTTTTCAGCCCTTCATCAGCGGCCGAATGCGCCATGCGCAGCTGATAGCTGCCTGGCGTGACGTGCCAGCGATTGTCGCCCTGAGAAAAGCGCGCGATAGTCTGCAGATCAACAGGAATGCTGACTTCCTGACTTTGATGGGCGGGTATGGTGATGCGCTGCCAGCCTACCAGACGTTTTCCGATGCCCTGTCCTTCCGCGTAAAGCTGGACCACATCGCATCCATCCCGATCGCTTTCATTATGAACCGTCGCTTTTGCAATAGGAGTGCCGTCGGGCTTCACAGTGAGATGGTCGTAGGTAAAACGGGCATAGGACAGGCCATAACCAAAAGGAAATAGCAGTTTCTTTTTGGTGCGGGCAAACCAGCGATAGCCGACATCGGCGCCTTCATTATAGGTCACCCTGAAGCTGGCCGGACGCCCTTCTGTCAAGGGTGGTGCCACTGGCAGAGAGGGGCGAGGCAGATCGTCAACCGAGAGTGGAAAGCTCAGGGGAAGGTGGCCAGACGGATTGATGTCGCCAAACAGGATCTGGGCAATGGCTTCACCGCCCGCAACACCGGGATACCATGCCTGTATCACGGCTTGCACCTTGTCGAGCCATGGCATGAGCACGGGTCCTTCGGTTTCGAGCACAACCGTTACATTCGGATTGGTGCGGGCTATGGCGGCAATCAGTCTGTTTTGTGCTTCCGTAAGGGAGAGGTTGGCACGGTCACGCCCTTCTGTTGACCACTGAGCGATAAAAATGATGACGGCGTCGGCTTTTCTGGCAGCGGACTGAGCCTGTTTCAGATCATCTTCATCGGTGGAGGAAATGGCGGCCTGTGGGGCCAGCCGACGCATGAAGGCAAGGGGAGGTGAGGGGATCCAGACCGGCTGGGACATGATGCCGGTGCCCTTCTGAGGAATGGCATTGCCTCCGAAGGGCAGAACGGTGGGAGAGCCGCCACCTGAAATGACGCCCTTGTCCGCGTGACCGCCAATGACGGCAATCGATTTGATCGTTTTTGCGAGAGGTAGCGCATCTTTGTCATTCTTCAGCAGGACAATTCCCTGCTGAGCGGCCCTCAGAGCCGTTTTGTAGCCGGCGGCTCGATCAACAGGCCGTTTTTCTGCAGGCTGATCTGCACCATTTGCGAAAAGAGCGTAGAGAATGGGTCGTGCAAGGGTTCTGAGTTCGTTGTCAGATACATTCCCGTCAAGCTGTGCAGGGGCATAGAAGGCCTGCCTGAAAAGTGCGCCGTCCCTGGTTGCCGCAGCAATACGCTGCCGTGTCTCTGCGGAGATGGGCGTATCCTGCAACAGGCCGGTGCCGCCAAGACTGATCGCCGTATCGAATTCCGCGCCTGATTCCTGGTTTAATCCTGCTGCGAGCGAATTCTTCGTGTTGTGTACTGCCCCCCAGTCGGACATGACGTATCCGGGATAGTGCCATTGTTGACGGAGGATATCATTGAGCAGCGCTTTGCTTTCGCAGCTGTAATACCCCCAGACCATATTATAGGCACACATCACGGCGCCAGGCCTGCCAATGCGCAGGGCAATGTTGAAGGCAAGCAGATCGGATTCCATGGCCGCGTCCCGGGGGATGGAAACGTCATATTGCGTACGGCCTGTCTCATATGCGTTGAATGCGAAATGCTTGATCGTTGCCACAATATGGTTGGACTGGGCACCTTTCGCATAGAAACCGGCAAGACGACCGGCGAGAAGCGGGTCTTCACCAAGATATTCGAAATTGCGGCCACCACGCGGATCGCGTGTCAGATTGGTGCCCCCTGAAAGAAGAATGTTGAACCCGCTATCCCGCGCATCCCGTCCGACAGAGCGCCCAAGCTCCTCAAGCAGAGACGTGTTCCAGGAAGCTGCGCTGGCAAGGGCGGCAGGGTAGGCGGTATTTTCATAGCGTGCGTCCTGAATGCGGGCACCGACACCGATCGTGCCATCTGTCTCGGTGATGACGGGAATTCCGTATTCCGGCATGGCTGGTGACCAGCCTGCAGCGTGCCGGGCAGTGCCCGCAGCATCCGGATTTTGCATCATTTCCGGAATATGGGTGATGATCAGGGTTTCAAGCTGAGCGCGGCCAAGTCGGGTGAGAGTGGCATCGACACGTTGGTCGAGTGCAGAACGGCTCTCGGCCAGGACAGAGAGGGGAAGGGAGCAGAGCGCTGTAGCGAGGAGGCCTGCTTTCAGAAGCGGGGACATGATCATTTCTCCTGATGTGCTGGGAGAAGGCGATGCTTTTCCAGCCTACGGACCAGACCCCGGGCTCGTCTCAAGACAGGATAGAAGAGAAAGGCACTGGTCAATCTGGTATTTTAATCGGAATTTATTTAACTGGTTCCGGTCATCACGGTTATTTTTACAAAATAACATGGGATTATATCTGCATATAAAAAATACACGCGATAATATTCTGTTATTTTTTATGTGATAGAGAAAATTTTCGTACGTTTTATTATTGCGGATTTGTCTGAAGGTTTTCTAGGGGATGATCAGGCTTGGTTTGCCTGAAAGTGCAGCCGAAACAAGCGCTGACGGAAACTCTCCGATTATGGAGCAGATTCCTTACCGTCTTTTGCGATTTTAGCGGGATTTTGCGTTCCGGGCTTTCTGAGGAAATGTTTTTTCAGCGTTCCAGTCAGGATGAGATATACAAACTGGCCGTAACGGGGTCAGATGTTGTCTTGGGCAGAGGCGGGAAGGGCCATTCATGCGTGTAGCACTCGGACAATTTGCCGTATCGCCTTTATGGGAAAACAACCTCTCTTTCTGCAATTCTCTGATCTCTGAGGCGAAACAGGAGGGTGCGCGTCTCGTCGTGCTGCCGGAAGGTATTCTGGCTCGAGATCCCTCGGATCCGGATCATATATTACGGACCGCGCAGCCTCTGGATGGTCCCTTTATTGCCGGTCTTCTCGCGGCCAGTATGGGCATCATGCTGGTTTTCTGTGTCAACGTACCTGACGGGAGCGGCCGTTTCTACAACACGCTCGTGGTGATGCGCGATGGCGCGATCATTGCCTGTTATCGGAAACTGCATCTCTATGATGCGTTTGCCATGCAGGAATCGCGTCTGATTGCGCCGGGTCATGAACTTCCACCAGTGCTTGAGCTCGATGGCGTGAAGATCGGGTTCATGACATGTTATGACGTCCGTTTTCCGGAGCTTGCGCGACATCTCGCTTTGTCTGAGGCTGAAGTCCTGGTCGTTCCAGCTGCCTGGTTGCGTGGGCCGGGGAAGGAGCGTCATTGGGAAGTGATGCTGACAGCACGCGCGCTCGACAATACCTGTTTCGTGCTGGGGGCTGGTGAATGTGGCCCCCAGAACATCGGCAACAGCATGATCATTGATCCTTTGGGCACGATCGTGGCAGCACGTGGTATTCTGCCGGGACTGGTAAGCGCAACGCTCGATCTGGCATTCTTGCACAGAGTTCGCCAGGATCTGCCGGTCCTGAAAAATCGTCGTTTTGCCGCGCCGCGTCTGATGAATACGCCATGATCATGCAGCGCACTGGAAAAATCAGATGTTTCCGGTGACGCGCTCCCAGTCGAGCCCGAAGCGGGCGAGATATTTTCGCAGCCTGTCGGCGTCGTTCTGACTGGTTTTTCCCTGTCGGGACACGGCAAAAAGCTGGCGTCCGGCAGCAGAAAGGGAAGAAGAGGCACGACAGGTGCGGATGACGACGGCAAGCTGCGTCCGATCGAACTGATCGATGGCTTCTGGTGTCTCGCAAAGCGCTTCCAGCAAGGCCTGATCCGGGTCCTGGGCCATGGCCCGCCATTGTTCTTGCAGCAGGGCAATTTCAGTTTCTACCATTGCCAGGGTAATGCGCCCGCGCTCTGCCAGTGTACAAAGACGGGTGATCGAGGCGCCAAGGTCGCGATAATTGCCAGGCCAGGGTGAGCCCGGATCACGTGCGAACCGTAAATAGCGGGTATAGGCATCCTTGTTAATGCCTGGCTTGCAGGACAGATGTTGTTCTGCCTTGCTCAGCTCATGGGCAATCTCGGCTTCCATGTCTTCGGGGCGGGTACGTAGGGGAGGGAGAGCAAAGACCCATAGCCTTAGGCTGGCGAGAAGATCGGGGCGGAGTCCTCCGGTCTGTGCCAGTTCGGCTACCGGGCGTCTGGTTGCGGCAACGAGATGAAATCGACTGCTGGAAGCATGATCGGAGCCCAGGGGGTAAAAAGCGCCGCTTTCCAGAACATCAAGGAGCAACCCCTGCTCGGCATCCGGCAGGCAGTCGATATTGTCGAGAAATAGCATTCCGCCATTTGCTTCACTGATGAAGCCTGCGCGTTCTGTTCCGGCCAGTCCTGTCACATTCCGCCTCTGACCAAACAGGGCTGCCATGGCATGTGGGCCTTGCAATCCTGCACAGTTTATACTGACAAGCCTTCCTTTGAGGCGTCTGCGCTGTAATTTGAGTTCATGAAGTCGTGTGGCGAGGGTCGTCTTCCCGGTGCCGGTTTCACCAGTGATCAGGACAGGAGCGTCGGAGAGTGAAACGACCTGTTCGAGTTTTTCGATCATTGCGCGGTAGGACCGGTTTTTTGTGTCGATATTCCCGCGCAAGCGTCCCGAATGGATGCGGGCTGTCGCCTCGAACCGGCGCTGTAACGCGTTATAGCGGGTCAGATCGAGATCAATGATATCGATTCCACCACGTGACGTATCCGTCTTGTAAGGCGGTATGCTCTGCAAAAGCGCAGCAGGGATATGGCGGCTTTCTGTCAGCAGGAACCAGCAGATCTGTGCCACATGTGTGCCTGTTGTCAGATGGACATGATAGCGTTCGCGCTCTTCGTCAAATCCGTAATTTTCTGCAAAATCATACAGTTTTCCGTAAACCTCCTGAAAATCCCAGGGATTGCCGAGTGCGAATTCGACAAGCAGGACCTCTGTATCAGGCGATACTATCGCAATATCGCAGGCAAGATTGCGGGCAAGGCTGTCATGGTGCGGGTCGTAAAGCAGCTCGAAGCGGGACACAGGAAAATCAGGCTGCGCGCAGAGCTGCAGGCTTGGTCGCCAGCTGCGACGCGTCTGATCGAGAGAGGTGCCCAGAAAACCGATGACAATATTTTTCATGGACGATCTCACAGGATAAAAAGCGATACCAACAGATAGTATAATCAGTTGAAGAATTCTGTAAAACAGCTATTTCCTTTTCTGAATCAATAACTTGTCGCATTTTTTCTTTTCTGTTTCTGCCCTGTCCGCCGGGCAGTAAAACAAGGGGGTGAACGAGAAAGGAAATCATGTCATGGCAAACAGATCATTGTTTGCGTCTTCGCGGGGGCGGCTGGTGCCGCAAAGCGACTGTCTGAACCAGTCGGGCGCTCCCGCCTATGATCTGGCTGCGCCCCACAAGCTGGCACAGCTTGCCATGACCGGAAGTTTCGGGGGTGGCTATTACAAGGACGCCGCGTCGCAGATGCAGGAGCTGATTGCTCTTGCCGGGGAGGTCAGTCCCGGTTTTCTGGCCCGGGCTGCCGTTCATGTGCGTGAGAGAGGGCATATGAAAGACACGCCATGCGTGCTGCTGGCGGTGCTCTCGCTGCGTGATCCTGCTCTTTTTGCCAGGGCATTCTCGCGGATTGTAACCAATGGCAAGATGCTGCGCAATTTTGTACAGGTTATGCGTTCTGGTCAGGTCGGTCGTAAATCGCTGGGTTCACGGCCCAAGGCATTGGTGCAGGACTGGCTGAATGCTGCGACAGAGGCCCAGCTTCTGTCGGCTTCGGTTGGTCAGTCACCTTCTCTGTCTGATGTGATCCGCATGGTGCATCCGTGCCCGCGCGACAAAAGGCGCGAGGCGTTTTATGCTTGGTTGATTGATCGCCCTGCAGAAGTTGTGCTTCTGCCAGAGCCTGTTCAGACGTTGATTGCGTTTCGCAGTGGTCAGAGTGATGTCCTGCCAGAAGTGCCTTTTCAGCTTCTGGGTAGTCTGCCTCTGACGCCTGCTCATTGGGAAAGCGTTGCCCGACGGGCTTCCTGGCAGATGCTGCGCCAGAGTCTGAATATGCTGACGCGCTTTGGGGCCTTCAGTGACGCAGGGACGGTTGCTCATGTGGCGGCGGTTTTGCGTGACCCGGAGCGTATTCGTGCAGCCAGGGCCATGCCTTATCAGCTGATGGCAACGTTGCGTGCTCTCTCGCCGGATGTCGATGGCGTATTGGCCGATGCATTGCATGATGCCATGGAACTGGCGGTGGCTAATGTACCGCATGTCGCCGGGCGCGTGGTGATCTGTCCTGACGTTTCGGGCTCCATGGCGTCACCTGTCACGGGCTTTCGGCGCGGAGCAACGAGTACGGTGCGCTGCATAGACGTGGCGGCTCTGGTGGCAGCAGCCATCAAGCGTGCCAATCGTGATGCGCTGGTTCTGCCTTTCGAGCAGCATGTCTGTGATGTTGTGCTTGAGCCGCGCGATACGATCATGACCAATGCCATGCGTCTCGCTGCGATTGGAGGGGGTGGAACGGATTGTGCAGCACCGATCGTGCGGTTGAATGAACGGAAGGAGCAGGCTGATCTGGTGATTTTTATCTCGGATAATCAATCGTGGATGAGTGTCGATAGGAATGCCCGAGGCACGGCGCTGATGCGTGAATGGGAATGTCTGAAACAGCGTTGTCCTGCTGCGCGTCTGGTCTGTATCGACATACAGCCCTACGGGTCAAGCCAGGCCAGCGAACGGGATGATATTCTGAATATCGGAGGATTTTCCGATGCCGTGTTTGATCAGATTGCTGCGTTCGCCTCAGGAGAGGCAGGAGCCTCCTACTGGGTGAGAGAAATAGAAAAGGAAAGGATATAGACCATCCTGGCGAATGCCGGAGAGACTACATTCACGGCGGCTTCCCGTTTGGCTGGGTCCGTCCCCGTCTTTCAACCCCTTTGTCGCCAGGGATTTTAATCATGCCACGAGAATATGCGGTGAAACACAGTTGCCAGGTGGATTTCCGTCATTCTCTGCTCTTGCAGTAACCCTTCACAGCAGCTGGTCTCTTATGGGAAGCAGGAATGCCAGACGGACTACATGTCCCTGTCCGTCGTTTCCTTGTCCTGCTTTGCCGCAATGCCGTGTTGTGGTGACTTCAGGTAATCAGGTGAAAATATCTTCTGTTAGAGGAATCAACTGAGGTTCAGGAGGAATGCATGTCGGATTACATTGCAAAAATCCGACACATCCTTGTCCTCCTGGTCAGGCGTCAGCACTGGAGAAATGCCTGCAGAACTACAGGTAGAGCGCCCGTTTATCGGGAGGGCGCAGGTTCAAATCCTGCTCTGCTCCGGCAGATAGCTCAGATAGAAATGTTCTGTATCTTCTTGTTCTCCGGTGCTGGCGTCCCGGACGCGGCATGTGTGCCAGTATGGCAGATTATTGTTTCACGAAGCGGTGACCTCGCGTGAGGGTGAGCAACGCTCCCCGATTTTTCGTGCTTTTCTCAGGGAGAGTGTTGTTTTTAACGCCTCTCTTGTTGCGTTGCGGCATCTGGCCATTCCTTCGGATTCGCCCGTGGATATGGTTCGTAAGAGCCCGTACGTTGCCGTGAGAGAAAGGATTGTTGCTATGTCCGCTTCCAGCTCCGCTCTTCCATTCCGTGAACGTTATGGCAATTTTATCGGGGGGCAGTGGCGTGAACCCGTAGGAGGGCGATACGTCGATAATCACTCTCCGGTTGATGGCAGAGTACTTTGCCAGGTGCCACATTCCACACCTGCCGATGTCGAACTGGCGCTGGATGCAGCAGAGCAGGCACGTGACGCATGGGGGCGAACCTCGGTTGCCGACCGTGCATTGCTCCTGCTGAAAGCCGCCGATCGCATGGAGGCCAATCTCGATCTGATCGCGCGTGCAGAGACCTGGGATAACGGCAAGCCAGTCCGGGAGACGCTGAATGCGGATATTCCGCTTGCCATTGATCACTTCCGTTATTTTGCGGGCTGCATACGTGCACAGGAAGGGAGCATTGGCGAGATCAATGACAGCACGGTAGCCTATCACTTCCATGAGCCGCTGGGCGTGGTGGCACAGATTATTCCCTGGAATTTTCCGATCCTGATGGCTGCGTGGAAGCTGGCTCCGGCGTTGGCAGCAGGGAATTGCGTGGTCATGAAGCCGGCGCAGACAACACCCGCCAGTATTCTTGTTGTGCTGGATATCATCGGCGACCTGTTTCCGCCCGGTGTTCTGAATATCATCAACGGCACGGGGCGTGATGTCGGTGATGCTCTGGCCAAGAGCCCGCGTATAGCCAAGGTGGCGTTCACGGGGTCGACCGGCGTGGGCAGGAGCATTGCGCATGCTGCTGCGGAGAGTCTTATCCCGGCAACACTGGAGCTCGGCGGTAAATCCCCGAATATCTTCTTTGCCGATGTGATGGATCAGGATGATGCCTATCTTGATAAGGCCATCGAAGGCTTCACCATGTTTGCCCTCAACCAGGGACAGATCTGTTCCTGTCCGAGCCGTGCCCTGGTCCATGAGTCGATTTTCGAGCGCTTTATGGAAAAGGTGCTGCCTCGTGTGCGTGCCATCAAGCAGGGGGATCCCCTCGATCCTGCCACCATGATGGGCGCACAGAACTCGCAGATGCAGCAGGACAAGATCCTTTCCTACATCCAGATCGGCAAGGATGAGGGCGCACAGCTCCTGACAGGCGGCTCGGCTGCCAAACTGGGCAAGGGTCTGGAAAACGGGTTTTATATCGAGCCGACTGTTTTTCGTGGCAACAACAAGATGCGTATCTTCCAAGAAGAGATCTTTGGCCCTGTTCTGGCGGTAACCACGTTCAGGACGGAAGAAGAGGCGCTTGCGATTGCCAATGATACCGAGTTTGGGCTCGGTGCCGGTGTGTGGAGCCGTAACGCGAACACCTGTTATCGCATGGGGCGCGGTATTCAGGCCGGGCGCGTCTGGATCAACTGCTATCATGCCTACCCGGCCCATGCTGCTTTTGGAGGCTACAAGAAATCGGGTATCGGACGAGAAACACACAAGATGCTGCTTGATCACTATCAGCAGACCAAGAACCTGCTTGTCAGCTACAGCGAAGAGAAACTCGGATTTTTCTGATATCCGGTCAGGAATTCCGGCGGGGCAATCCCGTAACGCATTTCTGTAAATGCGTTACGGGGAGACAAGGTTATCTGGATGTGTCGTTATAAAAAGTGCTGACGTCGCGTGTGAGTGCTGCACGGCTGGCAGGGCGGGTATAAAGCATATGGCCGCCCTCGTAGAGATGCAGCGAGATACGGTCAGCTCCTACAGGAATATGGTCTTTCGTCCAGCGCGTTGTGCCAAAAGGGCAGGCCATGTCGAAATAGCCATTGGCGATAAAGATATGAAGGCTGGGATCGAGCGCCAGCATTTTGCGCAGAATGCCTACCTGATCGGTCAGCTGTGAACCGGAGCTGGTGAATTTCCAGGCACTGTTCACTTCCATGTTCAGAAGATCATAGGTGAGCTCGGTTTTGTAACCGAGTTCATTGGCCAGATAACCACTATAGGCACTGCCGTAGGCGCGACCAAAACCCGAGAGAGTCAGTTCAGGGCTCTGGCTGTTATCAATACCATCGGCATAGGGGTCAGGGATAGACTGTGTGAAATCGTAAATGCCATACAGGCGACCATCACGGCTCCGTACGTCATGTGCAAACGGATTGGGTTCGCCCATTTCCTTGGTGATGATTTCGACTGGCAGGCCTGTACGTGCGGCAAGGTCGGTATAGAATTTCCTGGCGTCATCGCCTTTGGGCGGAGCATTCGCGATGGTGGTCAGATACGGGCCGAGCGCATAATGATAGGCTTCATCCACCGCTTGGGGTGTCAGTTTGCCCGTTTGCGAGAGATGCGAGGCGATGAAGGTCGGCAAAGCCATGGCCGAGGCCATGGGATTGTTCGTATTGTCCAGAAACTGCATCTGGATCGCAGGCGAAATCATCACTATGCCGTTGACGATCAGGTTCTGCTGTTGCTGCAAGGCATCAGCCACCTGTACCGAGCGGATGCCGCCATAGCTTTCACCAACCAGATAATGCGGTGAGGCCTGACGTCCGTTCTCGTTGATCCAGAGTGCTATGGCCTTTGCGAAGGCGGCGCCATCCTTGGTGACACTGTAGAAGGCCTCAGCTGCTTTTTTTGGGTCAAGAGGCTGTGAATAGCCTGTTCCAACGGCATCGATAAATACCATATCGGTCGCAGGCAGCCAGCTGTCAGGATTATCCGCAAGATGGGCACGCGCACCATCTTCGGGATGGTCTGCCGGGAATTGCAGGATGCGTGGACCTGCAGCACCCAGGTTCAGATAGGCTGTTCCTGCTCCCGGACCACCATTGAAAAAGAATGATACCGGGCGCTCGTGGCTGCTGGTGCCATCTTTCGTATAAGCCACATAGAATACCTTGGCCGAAGGTTTGCCCTCCTTGTTACGCAGCGTGACCGTACCCGCATGGGCGGTATAGGCAATATTGGCTCCACCTGCAGTCAGGTGATGTTTGGTGATTGAATCGGCCGGCAGCAGAGCTGCCAGACCTTCTTTCGATATCTCGTTTTTACCCGCTTCGGCCGCCTGAACCGTAAGTGGAAGAGCGAAACAGGCCGAGGCCAGAAGCGCTGCAATGACCGTCTTGCGCGACATGGGAAATCCTTTCGAGTTTGGAACAGTATAACAGTCCCGAAAGGCTGTGCAATCAGGTCCCGTGTCCCAAAATGACGTCATTCCAGTGATGCCCTGTCGGACAGCCTAGAGATAGTAGCCGAAAATGATGAGAAAAGATGACTTGTATCTGTTGTCACCCCCACCGGCTGCGCCATTGGTATATTGACCGGCCCCGATATAGGGGTCGTTGCGGCTGAGATAGAATTCGCTCCACACGCGAAAGCGATTGGTTGCCTTGTCTGACCAGAAAGCTCCCAAACTCAGGCGTTGCGTATTGGGGGCATGGTAGCTGACATCTTTCCAGACATTGGCGTAATTGGCGAAGAGGTCGAGCTTGAGCGGGAATTTCCCCGTATCGATTGTCCGTGCCCCTTCCACGAAAAGGATGGTCGCATGGGTCGCTATATTATACGGAGAGTCGTAATCGCCTACCGTGACAATATCGTTCATTCCCGGATTTCTGAGATCCATATCCTGACGGACGCCCATCAGTTTGAAGCGCCAGGCGCCGCTATTGCGTTTCAGACTCAGAGCGAAAGCGCGTCTCTGACCATCTTCATGTGTTGAATAATTATGGATTGTCGAAAACCAGAATGATCCTGTCAGCGTCAGATTGCGCTCTTTGCCCGGTTGCAGCTGGTAGCCGATACGTCCGACCGTCATGTAGCGTTCGTCATTATTCGACCCATTGGGCAATGACGCGCCATGTCCGGATATATTGACCGAATAACGGGCACTGTCGGCGCTGCGGCCTACAGCGTTGGGTGCTGTAGTGGGGAAAAATCCGAGATCAAACGACCATCTGTTGGTTTTATGTTCCAGAGAAACGCCAACATTATAGACTTCTTCCACGCCATAGATGAACCCGATGCTATCAAGAAACGATGATCCCCACCAGCGGTCGTCAAATGGAACTGGTGTAATGCCTAGGCTGATACGGGTCTTTTTTCCAAGTTTTGCGCCCATATAACCATAGACCGGGAAGTTCACTTCGCCAGGATAATTCTGATACCCTCCATTTTTTCCATACAGAAAGCTGCCGCCATAAAATCTGTATTGCGCGGCTCCAAATATAACCGGAGAGTCGTATTCTGCCGTCAGTATCGTCGTATCATAGGACAAATGGCTCGATCTATAGCTCTGACCATTTCTGTTGCGGTCATTGAAGCGTAGATCATAACGCCCGCGGACCGCCAATCCCAACGTAAGCGAATGATCCGGTTTTGCCGGCAGGGGAGGTGTAATGTTCTTTTTTCTGCTGACAGGCGCCATTACCACGGGTGCGGGAGAGGCATTTTCTTCTGAGGTATGTATCGGGTCGCTCTGCGCGCCGTCAGCCTGGGCAGATACGTCCTGAAAGGATACAGGTCCCAGACTGGCGAGGAGCAGAAGAGTCGGTGCGACTGCCATATTGATAAACCGTTACCCTATCAGTGAATCGAGAATTTCTGCCCTGATAGAGACAAGCCGGATCATGCGATAGCTCTGTAAGCTCTTCTGATTTTTTTGTGAACAATGCCATCTGGTCTTTTTAGAAAGACCAGATGGCATCACAGGAGAACCAGAACATATTGTTCGTGCCATTACGCACAACCGGATCGGCGACGGTGGCACCACGATTGAAGGGATGTGTGCCATTAAGGGATTTGTCGAGACGAATTTCCGGTCTGATCGTGAATTTGCCCAGTTTGAGATGTCTGTTGACGAAATCAGGCTGATAGGTCACTCCCGCGGTCAACGCGCCGTAAGTAGTGGGTGGCGCTATGTAATAGGCAAATGGCCGGTTTCGTATGGCATTCAGATTTGATGTTGTACCTTCATAGGCTGCGATAACGGCTCCTGTATTATCCCGAAAGATCTCGCCGCGAAGATTGAGCCGCAGTGAAGGATTGAGGTCCCAGGAAAAATAGGTGATGAAGCCGTAAAGATCGTCCCGGTTGGCATCGTCATGCATGTAGATTGTGTCGAGCATGACGCTCATCTTGTCGCTGAGATGATAGGTGAGCAGAAAATCGGCATTATACTGCATCAGATCATTGGCGATCCGTCCCATGCCGGCACTGGTCCAGCCCTCGGCTGACGTAACAGGCAGGCTGTTATTGGCCTGGGGACCGAAATGACCAATGAGATGCCCGTCAAGTTTTCCGTTCATGAGATGGGAGAAAGCGATACCAACTGTTCCCTTGGGGCGGTTATTATTGCCTGCATTGCCAAATGACGTCGAATTGCCGGCATCCATGCCGAGAATCCAGTCGAGCTTGTCGCTCAGATGGGTCGTTGACATGATACCGATTGTTTCAAATGGTACGATATAGTCTGCCGCATAACTGTATGTATAAAATGGCCGGGTAAGGGCAGATGTTCCTTCTGTCCCGAGCATGCCAAAAATCTGGCCTATCTGAAAATCCATCCCGCGCGGCACAAGCCAGGGTGTATGAAAATCGACATGTGTCTGCAATGGAACGAGCTGGTAAAGCCCTGTCAGAATGCCGTCCGCCATGCCGATGGTCGGGATGAAACGGGAGTCAGAACCGTACATGAGCTCAAGCATGAAACCGACCCCGTATCCTGATCCGATGTCAGTGACGGGATGGGAGATCGAGCCTACGATCTGGTTGAGGACAACTGTGTTGGCACGATCAGTATAGAACTGGGCGAAATTTCTGCCGGATTTTGTCCATGGATTGGCAGCGATACCGGCCTCTACGGTAAGATGCACGGTGATACCGTCCCAGTAAGCGGTTCCGTTCTTGCCTGATGGCACGATATCCGGATGTGTGACAGGCTTGGGAGCATGAGGGACGGGTGCCATGCCAGCATGGGGACGCGCAGGCCCGGTCTGTTTCTTGTTGAGGTCCTCCATCCGCAACGCTCTTGCGGACTCGACTGGTTCATTTCCCTGAAGGAGGTCGGGGTTAGCCAGACCTCCTTCAGGGAGGAACAGTATCCCTGCGAGCAGGGATACTCCTGAAAGCCTATTCCTGGTAAGGATATTGCTCACAGCACACGCCAGATCACTTTTCGTGTTCAGCGGCAACGTAATACGGTGCCGTGGACCGGGGAAGCGGCTTCTTCCCACGCATGAGGTCGGCAATCTTTTCCGCGATCATGATTGTCGGCGCATTCAGATTGCCGGTCGGGATGATTGGCATGATAGACGCATCGACGACACGTAATCCTTCCATCTCGTGTACCCGTCCCTGATGATCGACAACGGCCATCGGGTCGGTCCCCATCTTGTTGGAACAGGAAGGGTGGTAGGCTGTCTCGGCATGGGCGCGCACGAATGCATCAATATCCGCGTCTGATTGCAGATCCTTGCCCGGCGAGATTTCGCGACCGCGATACGGGTCGAGAGCCGACTGGGCAAAGATCTCGCGTGTGATGCGAACAGCGGAGCGGAATTCGCGCCAGTCCTGTTCATGCGCCATGTAATTGAACAGGATGCTGGGATGTTTGTTGGGATCCTGAGAGGTGACCTGAATGCGGCCACGGCTTGGCGAACGCATTGAACCGACATGCATCTGGAAGCTGTGTTCGGTTACGCCGCCCGTGCCGTTATAGCTGATCGCTACAGGCAGGAAATGATACTGGAGATTGGGCCATTCGAAACTGGGCTCGGAACGGATGAAGCCACCACCTTCGAACTGGTTGCTGGCGCCGATACCGGTTCCCAGAAAGAGCCACTCGGCCCCGATTGCGGGCTGGTTGTGAAGCTTGAGAGCCGGAGCCAGGGAAACGGGCTGCGTGCATGCATACTGGATATACATCTCCAGATGATCCTGCAGATTCTGACCAACTCCCGGCAGATCTTTTACAACAGGAATACCGAGGGCACGCAGAACAGGGGCGGGACCGACGCCTGAACGCTGCAGAAGCTGGGGCGAGGCAATGGCTCCGCTGCACACGACGACCTCGCGTCCGGCATGGGCGCTTTCTCTTTCTCCCTTGCGCAGCCAGGTCACGCCAATGGCACGGTTATTAGAGAACAGGATGCGGTCGGCGATGGCATGGGTGACAATCGTCAGATTGGGCCGTGACCGTGCCTGATCGAGGTAGCCGCGTGCCGTGCTGGCACGACGTCCTCTGCGCGTCACGGTACGATCCATGGGGCCAAAACCTTCCTGGCGATAGCCATTCAGGTCATCCGTGCGGTTATAACCGGCTTGCACACCGGCCTCGATCATGGCGCGGAAGAGAATGTTGTTATCCGGCTTCGTGGTCGTTACGTGTACGGGGCCGCTATCGCCATGATAATCATTGCCGCCGATATCCCGCGTTTCAGCTTTCCTGAAATAGGGGAGGCAATCGAGATAGCTCCAGTCTGACAGACCGGGAAGATTCGCCCAGTTGTCATAATCCATGGCATTGCCGCGAATATAGCACATGCCATTGATCAGGGAGGAGCCACCAAGCCCCTTGCCACGGCCACACTCCATGCGACGATTGTTCATATGCGGCTCGGGATCGGTCAGATAGGCCCAGTTATAGCGACGCCCCTGTAAAGGATAAGCGAGAGCGGCGGGCATCTGGGTGCGGAAATCGAACCGGTAATCCGGTCCGCCGGCTTCGAGCAGCAGGACGCTCACATTGGCGTCCTCTGTCAGGCGTGTTGCCAGCACGTTGCCGGCAGATCCGGCACCGACGATTATATAATCATATTCCTTGGCCATCATCATCGTACTCTTCTGAATGTATTGTGGACTATGTGAGTATTGTCTGTTTTTCGATCAGAATACCGATGCATAGGGAGCAAGTTCGACCTGTATTGACTTCACCTGAGTGTAGGCGAGCAGAGTCTGAATGCCGTTTTCTCGTCCGATACCGGATTGCTTGTACCCACCGACAGGCATCTGGGCAGGGCTTTCACCCCATGTATTGATCCAGCAGATACCCGCCTGGATCGCATGAATGACACGATGCGCTGCGGTGATGTCCTGGGTCACAACGCCTGCGGCAAGGCCGAATGTCGTATCATTCGCGCGCGCAATAACCTCTTCTTCCGTTTCATAGCTCAGGATGCTCATGACCGGACCAAAGATCTCTTCGCGTACGATCTGCATCGTATCAGTGCAGTCTGTGAACACGGTGGGGGCAACATAGGCACCACGATCGAATGCAGGGCCTGTCAGGCGATGCCCGCCAGCGAGAACCGTTGCCCCTTCGGCTTTTCCGGCTTCAATATGGTTCAGCACTGTCTCCATATGAGCAAAGCTTGTCAGGGGGCCGAAATTCGTTGCCGGATCCATGGGGTCACCTGCACGAATACGGGCGACACGTTTTGCGATGGCAGCCTCGAAAGATTTTTTCAGAGATGCCGGTACGAAAACACGCGTTCCATTGGTGCAGACCTGACCGGAACTGTAGAAATTGGCCATCATGGCAATATCAGCAGCACGTTCGATATCGGCATCAGCCAGAATGATCAGCGGTGACTTGCCGCCAAGTTCCATGGTCACGTCCTTGAGGCTCGACGCCGCGGCATCGGCCATGACTTTCTTGCCGGTCTGAACGCTTCCGGTAAAGGAGACCTTGTCAACGCGCGGGTCTGACGTCAGGAGATTGCCCACTTCGCGACCCGGACCCACGATGACATTGAAGACGCCGTCAGGCAGACCCGCTTCGGTGTAGATTTCTGCCAGTTTCAGTGCCGTAAGGGGGGTGACTTCACTTGGCTTGAAAATGACGGCGTTTCCTGCGGCAAGAGCCGGGGCCGATTTCCAGAGAGCAATCTGAATGGGGTAGTTCCAGGCGCCGATCGCTGCAACGATGCCAAGAGGCTCGCGCCTTGTATAGAAGAAACTCGTATCGCGAAGCGGGACCTGGATACCTTCAATGGCAGGGGCCAGTCCGGCATAATATTCCAGCACATCAGCGCCTGTGACGATGTCGACCGTGCTTGTTTCCGAATATGGCTTGCCCGTGTCGAGACTCTCCAGGCGTGCAAGTTCGTCGTTGCGCTCACGCAGGATGGCGACGGCCCGGTTGAGAATGCGTGATCTTTCGACAGCTGTCATGGCCGCCCAGATTTTCTGCCCCTTTTCGGCACTTCTTATTGCCGCATCAACCTCTTCGGCACCTGCCACCTGTACTGTGGCGATGGCCTCACCGGTCGCAGGGTTGATCGTCTTGATGGTACGCCCGGTTCTTGTCTGGACCTGGCTGCCATTGATGAAGAGTGGTTCGCTTTGTGTCGTCATGATTTTTTCCGTTTTGTGCTGCTCGCGGACAGGGCGCGGTTTGAGGAAGGAAGGTGCTGGTCGATAAAATCGAAGGAGAGCCTGAGCGCCTGCTCGCTATCAAAGGCCTCCCCTGCAAGTGTGCCACGCAGCCACAGGCCGTCGATGAGAGCGGCAAGACCGGTCGCCGCATCGAGAGCGTTTTTCCGTTCCAGCTCGCGACCGAATTGATAGGCGAGATTGGAGTGCAACCGCCTGTCATTGGCACGTTGCAGTCTTTTGAACTGGGGATTGTTCAGGCTGGCGGACCAGAAAGCCAGCCAGCTGCGCATGGCCGCAGGACTGGTCTGGCTGGGAGCGAAGTTCCCATGAACAATAGCTCTGAGCTGGGTTCTCGGACTTTGATCCCGTGCATGAATGCAGTGAAAAAGCACAGCCTCGCGCAAATCCCGGAGAATTTGTCTCATGGCTGCTTCGAGTAATCCATCTTTATTGCCGAAGTAGTGTGAAACTATGCCCGCCGACATCCCCGCCTCTGTTGCGACGGAGGAAAGTGTGACGTCACTTAAACCGCTATCCTCGATTACCCTGAATGTGGCGTCGATTAGCTGTTGATGTCTGACAGGCTGCATTCCAACTTTCGGCATGTAAGCTCCACCTCCCGAAAGATTTAATTTGATTGATCGCTCAATAAAGATAACCAAGATGTAATTCAACCCTGCGTTGGAGTCTGCCCGGTCACAACTGGCGTGATGAGAACAGCAGGAGCGTTGATAGGGAGAACTCGGGACGGCGGTCTGTATCCAGTCAGGGGACTGGCAGCTTGATCTGAGCAGAATAGAGATGGAGCACTCAGATGACGTCCCAGGTTGCGTCATGTATGAGATCAAGAAAAATGAGTGTTAACAGGCCGGTATTCTGGATTTCGGCGGTTATCACAACACTGGCAGGGCTGGCGTGCATGCTCTGGCCATCACAAAGCCGGACCGCGCTCGATCTGACCCAGTCTGCAGTGGTCGGGGCGTTCGGCTGGTTCTATATGGTGCTGATTGCTATTTGCATGGGGCTTGTCTGCTGGCTTGCCTTTTCACGTTATGGCGATGTGCTCTTGGGGGAGCCGGGATCGAAACCGGCGATCTCGACCCTTTCGTGGTCCACCATGCTGTTTTCAGCCGGGATCGGGATAGCACTCATCTATTATGGTGCCTACGAACCGCTCGACCATTATCTCAGGCCCCCCCAGGGGGCAGCGGCTACCGTTGAGGCCGCGCATGGTGCTATGGCCCTGACATTTCTACACTGGGGTGTGCATGGCTGGACACTCTATGCAATGGTTGCCACGACCTTGGCCTATTTTGCCTATTGCAAGGGTATGCCGCTCGCCTTGCGCTCGCCACTGGTTGCGATTTTCGGTGATCGTATCAATGGTGGCCTCGGTGATCTGGTTGATTGTCTGGGCGTACTCGCCACGATGGTGTCAATGGTCACGAATGTCGGTATCGGAGCACTTCTGGTGCATTCGGGCCTGCATCATCTTTTCGGCATACCGATGACCATGCCGGTGGAAATTACCATTACGGTCGTCATGATGATGGCAGTCGCCGTGACGGTCGTGGCGGGGGTGGACAAGGGGATTGCCCTGCTCTCCAACGTCAATCTGGCCATTCTTTGCGGTATTCTGCTTTTCGTTCTGAGTACTGGCCCTACAGAACATATCTTTCAGGGTATCGTGCAGAACACAGGGGATTATCTGTCTTCGTTCATTCCCTCGACGTTCAATATGTATCTCTACGGTCATGCTGAAAAATGGATGGCGACCTGGACGCTTTTCTTCTGGGCGTGGTGGATTGCCTGGACACCTTTTGTCGGCCTGTTTATCGCGCGTATCTCGAAGGGGCGGACCATCAGGCAGCTTGTTCTTGGTGTAACCTTCATCCCTCTTGGTTTCACCCTCGTATGGCTTGCAATTTTCGGCAATACGGCGATCGATCTCGTAAGGAATGGCGCGGGTGCCGTACTGGTTGATGCCGTGCAGAATGATCCTCCGATGGCGCTCTACCGCCTGCTTGAAACGCTGCCTTTGAGCGGTGTGATTGCCACGGTCGCGGTGTTTGCGAGTTTCGTTCTTTTTCTGACGCCGGTGAATTCCGGTGCCTTCATGATTGCAAGCCTTTCAATGCGTGACAGCGCGCCAGATGAGGACGCGCCGGTCTGGATGCGTCTTGTCTGGGTTGCGGCAATTGCAGTGATCAGTCTTGGGCTTCTGATTGCCGGGAATTTTGACGCCATGCAGATGGCTGTCGTTCTTTGCGGCTTGCCCTTCTCTATTGTCCTTTCATTCTACATGATCGGACTTGTCCGGGCGCTTCGTTCGGACAACACAGCCGATGGTATGATGTCAGCGCAGCAGGACCACTGAACCGGTAGTGACGATGGCCTCCGTGATCGGCGGTGGCCCTCGTCCTCTGGTGTTGCGGGTCTGCTGATCCGCAAGATCATGTTCCTGATCTCCGGCGATCCTGTTTCTGGAAAAGAGCACCTGTTACGAACGTTCCATATGCAGCGTTCTTGCTGACATGCGGAGCTGGGTCAGGAAACGCTCCTGCAATGCACTGGGTAGCCAGTCCCTGCGTGTGAAAACGCCGATGGTACGTATGGTGTCCGGGATTTCGGATTCGATCGGGGTGAGCAGACCTGCTGACATTTCAATGGCAATCTGATCGCGTGAGAGCAGCGTCAGAAAATCACTGCGTGTCAGTACGCCGCGTATGGTTGTGACCGACGCGCATTGTATCGGGGCCTTGGGGCGCTCGATACCGGCGCGATCGAAAATCTGCTGCCACTGATCGAGAAGGTAAGACGTGCGCGGTCCGACGATCCAGGGATAGCGAGCCAGTTCGTCAAGGCTCGGCCTGTGCCCTGCGAGAGGGTGGCCAACCCTGCCGATCACTGCGATACGATCGCGCAAAAGCAGTTCCTGTCGCAGTTCGGGAGGAGGTTCTTCGCGCAGGGCACCGATAACAAGATCGAGCACACCGTTGCGCAAGGCAGAGAACAGTTCGCGTGCCGAGCCATCGACAACATTCATCTGTGCGAGCGGCGTGGTACGCGCCAGCTCCGCCAGGGCGACAGGCAGGAGCATGGAACGCGCAAGCGCCATGGCGCCGATCGAGATGTGGTCTGTCTGGCGTGCGGCCTCGCGGCAGGCAATGACGAGTTCGTTGATGCCGAGCCTGAATTTTCTGGCCATGCGGTGACCGGCACGGGACAGGGTGAGAATACGCCCGTTTTTTTCCAGCAGTTCGATCTGGCTCAGCGTTTCGAGCGCCTTGAGAGGGCGCAGAATGGCGGGTTTTGACAATTCGCCCATACGGGCCGCCGCCGCGATGCCTCCTGTCTCAGAGAGCAGGAGCAGTGCCTTGACCTGCACAAGAGACAGATGATGTTCCGGGCGAGCCTGACGGCGGGAAATCGCTGCACCGTTTTTCAGTCCTTCTCCTAGATAATCGAGGGCACGACGAAAGCGTATGACGATCTGCTCTCCTTCCCGGGTGAGTCTCAATCCGTGAGGCAGGCGATCGAAAATCCGGACGGCAAGTTTTGTTTCTATGCTGCCTATGCCCTGGGTGAGGGCGGGCTGAGAGAGATCGACTGCCAGTGCGGCTGCGCTCAGGCTGTTTTCCTGCGCAGCAATAATCAGCGCACGTATATGACGTAGGTTCAGTTCCGGTATCGCCAGACCGTTTGTCACGAGACGGTGAACGGAATGCGTGTCTGAGGGCTGCTCTGCCATTTATCCCGCTCTAAAGCTTGAGAGAACACGTTCCGACAAAAAACAAAATCTTATATCGCATCAGAAATTCGAATTAGGTTTCTCTGTCAATATCGGCTTGATTTTCTTCATACAGGGAGAAAAGCAATGCATATCGATGGTAAGCGTCGAGGAAATACGCTGGCGGATACTCTGCACATTCCTGCGCATGTGCGTCTCTGGGTTGAGGAAATTGCAGCCCTTTGCGAACCTGACCGTATATACTGGTGCGACGGAACGCAAACTGAATGGGACCGGATCGCCACGGAGCAGGTCGCGCGCGGTGCGATGGTCGCGCTTGACCCCGAACATTATCCCAATTCCTATCTGGCGCGCTCAGCCCCCAATGACGTGGCCCGAACAGAAGGCCGGACGTTTATCTGCGCCGCTTCGAAGGAAGAGGCCGGGCCAACCAATAACTGGATAGCGCCTGAAGAGGGCCGCGCCCGGATGCAGAAGATTTTCAAAGGCTGCATGCGCGGACGAACGCTTTATGTCGTGCCGTTCTGCATGGGGCCGATCGAGGCAGAAAACCGGGTTATCGGCGTTCAGGTCACTGACAGCGCCTATGCGGTTCTCTCCATGCGCATCATGACGCGCATTGGCCGAGAAGTACTTGAATCCATGAGCGAAAATGAATTTTTCGCCCGTTGTATCCATTCTGTGGGCGCGCCACGCGGCAAGGGCCAGCCGGACACGGCCTGGCCATGCAATGATGAAAAATGGATCCTCCATTTTCCGGAAAGCCGTGAGATCTGGTCATTCGGTTCGGGTTATGGCGGCAATGCCCTTCTTGGCAAGAAATGCCTTGCCCTGCGTATTGCCTCCGTCATGGCACGTGATCAGGGCTGGCTTGCCGAGCATATGCTCATTCTCAAGGTCACATCGCCGGAGAACAAGGTTCATTACATCGCGGGTGCCTTTCCGAGTGCCTGCGGCAAGACAAATCTCGCCATGCTCGATTCCACCTTGCCGGGATGGAAAGTCGAGACACTGGGTGATGATATCTGCTGGATGCGCGTCGGGGCCGATGGGTATTTCTACGCCTCCAACCCGGAAACCGGATTTTTCGGTGTGGCCCCCGGCACCAGCGACAAGACCAATCGTAATGCCATGCAGAGCATGCGGGCCAACAGTATTTTTACCAATGCCGCCCTGACCGAAGACGGCACGGTATGGTGGAAAGGCATGACTGATACACCGCCTCAGGGTCTGACAGACTGGCGTGGTCGTCCATGGGATCCGGATTCCGGCCCCGCCATGCATCCGAATGCCCGTTTCACGGCGCCTATCGAGCAATGCCCGTCCCTCGCTGAGGAATGGTGCCGCCCCGAAGGCGTCAGATTGTCAGCCATTCTGGTGGGTGGACGCCGGGCGAGTGCCGTGCCACTGGTGACTGAAGCCTTCAGCTGGGACCATGGCGTGTATATGGGCGCGACCCTCGCCTCTGAAAGCACAGCCGCCTCTGAGCACGATCTCGGAAGCCTGCGGCGTGACCCGTTCGCAATGAATCCGTTCTGTGGATACAACATGGGCGATTATTTCGCCCATTGGCTGAGCTTCGCGCAGAATGAGCTGGTCGACAAAGCCCATATGCCGCGCTTCTTTATGGTCAACTGGTTCAGAACCGATGAAAACGGCCAGTTTATCTGGCCGGGCTTTGGCGACAATATCCGTGTGCTGAAATGGATTGTCGAGAGGCTGGAAGGGACGACGGAGGCGGTCGCCACGCCGGTTGGCAATGTACCTGCAAAAGGTAGCCTCGATCTGGATGGTCTGGCCATGCATGAAGACGATCTGGCCCCGCTCATGACGATTGATCGTGCAGTGTGGCGGAGGGAAGCTGAGGCAAACAGGAATTATCTGGCTGGTTTGGGCGCGCGCGTTCCAGAGCGCCTGCATGAGGAGCAGGATGCCTTGGAAAATCGCCTGAGCACCTGAGAAAAGCGCGCAGCACTTTGGTGCAAAGAGTCCGACGTAAGGTTCAGAGGCGATTAATTGGCAGAGCTATTGAAGAAGAACTAGACCACAGGCGGGCAGAGTATTCGTCCCATCCTTGATATAGGCAATGCTCTGCCCGCCTATGGTCAAACGATGATTGATGACGGAATCTGCTGGCCGCAGCGCCGCTAATCCCTCCTTTGGCGCCTCGCTCTTGGCAGGGTCAGCCGCTTGGGCGACTTGGGAAAAGGGGCAGGGTGAAGCAGGCCGAAGTTAGTAACGCCGCAACAGGAGTCTTGCGTGACATGCAAAGTCCTTTCGAGTTTGGAGCAGCATAACAAGCTCGGAAGAGGAAGGGACGATGAGGGGGGAAGAAGCATCATGACGTCGCCCTGAAAACCAGCTATAGGGCCGTCGCCTTTTGGAAGCCCGCTTTGGAGTTTGGTCATCGGACGGCAGCTTTCGCCCTTTTTACGGGCATCTGGATGCTCAAATCTGTTTTCCTGAAGTAGAAATTGCTATTTATGTGAGCGATCTTGCGATTTTCAGCGGCACCGCTAGTAAAGGTTTCTCATTATAAGGAGTTTTCGACATGAACCGAGGTCACCGCTAAGCGGCCTACCCAACCGATCGGTAGCACAAGGTTGTCGTGAACATATGCTGTCGGAAACATTATGCGAAAACTTGAAAATAAAGTCTGCGTCGTCACCGGCGGCGCACGAGGAATCGGTCGAGCAATTGCCGAAAGCTTTCATGCTGAAGGTGCCTCCGTCGTCATTGCCGATATCGATGCCGACATGGGAACTAGCGCTGCTGCTCAAATCGGATGCCATTTTGAACCGCTGGACGTGAGAGACGAAAAAGGATGGGCGCACCTTTTGGCCCGCTTTCCGCAATTTGACGTGCTGGTTAATAATGCCGACATTACCGGCTTCGAAAACGGATTTGCGGTACACGATCCAGAACATGTATCGCTCGAAGACTGGCGTGCTGTCCATGCGGTTAATCTCGATGGCACGTTTCTTGGCTGCCAGGCTGCGATCCGCGCCATGAAAGCGAACTGCACTGGTTCGATCATCAACATTTCCTCCCGCTCGGGACTGGTGGGTATTCCAATGGCTGCTGCCTATGCCTCGTCGAAGGCGGCAATCCGGAACCATACGAAGACCGTCGCGCTCTACTGCGCGCAGCAAGGTTGGCGCATCCGGTGCAACTCTATCCATCCGGCAGCGATCCTGACCCCTATCTGGGAGCCGATGTTGGGTAACGGCCCGGATCGAGCCGTTCGCGTGGCTGCTCTGGTGGCTGATACGCCACTTAAGCGATTTGGGGGCCCGGAGGAGGTGGCTGCTCTGGCCGTGCTGCTAGCATCGGACGAGGCCACTTACATGACAGGGGCTGAGCTGAATATCGACGGTGGGCTACTTGCAGGTTCAGCAGCGTTACCAGGATAGCTTCGGGGTAAGAGGGAGTGATTGTCATGCACGGCTGCTCCCGCCCCAATCCAAACGTAACACTTCCGAGTGAGCTTCAAATATCCCCACCTACTTCCGATAACCAACCTACATTATCGAAAGTAGGGGTGATGGGCGTGAAACGTCGATAGCTTATCGGGCCGGCAAAGCTGTCCGGAATGATCGCTGCTGTCTGGTTCCCAAAATATGCATCCCTGCCGCAGGAAACTATGGAGGCCTTAGGAGGCCTCCATAGTTTCCTGCGCAATGTAAGATTTGAGGAAATCATTCAGCGAGGCTATCTTCTCGTCCATATCAAGACAGGTATCGTTGACGTTTTTCGTCATGATCATATTATCTGAGGCAATTTCCTCTATTGATTTTATATTTTTATTGATTTCTTCGATATTGATCGCCTGATTGCCAGTTGTTACACGAATATCGCGAAGGAAATCGTCTACGCTTTTGACCTGCTGCGCTATTTTTTCTAGCCCGTCTTCAACTTTCTCAGCCAGTGTAACTCCCATTTTCATTGTTTCCTGAGATTCAGTTACGATTTCAGCGATAACTTTTGCAGCCTCGGCGGAGCGATGCGCGAGTGATCTGATTTCGTCTGCAACGACACCAAACCCTTTTCCTTCTGCACCTGCGTGAGCGGCCTCTACGGCGGCATTGAAAGAGAGTAATCGGGTTTGCAGACTAATGTCCTCTATTAGTCCGAGACTTTCGACCATGTTGTGATAGCGCGCAGCTATTCCGGATATTGCTCGAACTGTCTCGCCTACAACGCTTCTAAAATTCCCAGCACTCTCGTTAACTTCCGAGACGAGTTGACCGGCCGAAGCGATATTTGTTGCATTTGCCTGCACTGCGTCATTCATCTCTTTCATGCTAGAAGCCGTAATCGTGAGGTCCTGAGTCTGCCTTTGTGTACGGCCAGATAGCGCAATACTTCCCTCTCTTATCGATGAGGAAACTTCGCAGACGGTTTCGACACTTGCAGAAATTGCGCTAATCACTTGCCGTAAATCGTCGGCAGTTTTTTCAGAACGTTCTGCTGATACCTCGGTTTGCAGACTGACGGCACGAACCAATGAAAGGGTCGAGCCGACCCCAACATAATTTCCGTCGCGAACAATAAAAAAACCACGGTATAGATCGCTTGCACCGCCGCTCAGAAGCGATCGCGTGAAATCGGCTATAGCGACGTCATGCTCGACGCATCTCGACGGAGTGCGGATCAGCAACTCGACTTTGCGACTGGTATAGAGTGCGCGACCGAAACGCCCGGACATAACGCCAAAGAAAAACTGTCTGTCTATGATCCCCACTGGCTGCCCGTTTCCACGAATGACAGCAATCATCGTAAGATTATCATCCCCCATGAAAAGCCGATTCACCGTAGCGCCAATATCATCGGGTCCCAGAACAGGAACAACTTCAACAATATCGGCCATCTTTCTTGGTATGAACTTCAATATTTTGTCAAATTGTGCATATTTATTTGAATATAAAATCTCTTTTGACATAAATACCGATCCACTCTCAGAAATGAAAATAATGCAAACGCATTATGAAAAGCTCATATCAGCTCCTCTATATCTCACGATTTATAAACATTCTAAATATCTAGTGATCTCATGCCCATGATATTGGTTTATTTTTCTTGATATTGTCATATTTTAGCTGACTGACACTAGCCGTGGCAGTGGTAACTAGTCAGTTGGAGATGCCCCCGTTTTTTCAGGCCGTGGGTTAAGCTATAGATAGGCCTGAGAGAGGAAGAGTTTATGGGCAATATTACGCTTCTACCAGATTAATCATCAAGCGCCTGGTTGATACATTGGTTAATGTCAGCTCTAGGAAAAACGCACGCAATATTCGAACGTCCAGAATATAGTGAGATTCAGTGCAAGGGTAATCTATGGGTATGTCCGGTCTTACCCATCGCTCAGCGCTAAGCCGACCTGCTACTTACCCCTCCCCAAAGCAGACTTAGGGCTATGACAATATATCGGGATGAAAAGGGGCTTATACCCCTTTCCGGGGGCGGGGCAGAGCCCCGCTTTCCCTTACTTCCCCTTCAGATTTGGTGCCAGCATGGTGTGCGGGTCGACCAGACGGTCGAAATCGGCCTCGCTGACAGCGTTCAGGGCCAAGGCGGCCTCTTTCAGCGTGCAGTCATGGTCCATGGCGTGATGCGCGACCTTTGAGGCCGTGTCGTAGCCGATGGTCGGGGCGAGGGCCGTTACCAGCATCACGGACTCAGCCACGTAGCGCTCGATGCGGGCGAGGTTCGGCTTAGTGCCTTCAATCAGGAAGGTGCGGAAATTCTCGCTGCCGTCATGCAGCAAGGTGATGCTCTGCATGATGTTCTGGATGATGAGCGGCTTGTAGACGTTCATTTCCAGCAGACCACCGGCACCACCGAAACCCACCGCCACGTCATTGGACATGACCTGCACGGCCAGCATGGCCAGAGCTTCGGCCTGGGTGGGGTTGACCTTGCCCGGCATAATAGACGAGCCGGGCTCGTTCTCAGGCAGATGCAGCTCGGCAAAGCCGGCGCGCGGGCCGCAGGAGAGAAGGCGGATGTCGTTCGCGATCTTGTAGAGCGCGCCTGCCGTGGTGCGGAGCGCACCCGAAAAATGCACGAGCGCATCATGCGCGCCTTGCAGGGCAAATTTGTTTTCGCCGCTGATGAAGGCCGCATCGCTCAGGCGTGCGATCTCAGCGCAGGCACGACCGGCAAAGGGGGCATCGGTATTGATGCCGGTGCCGAGTGCGGTGCCGCCAAGGGCGAGGGGGTAGAGGCCCTTCTCGGCTTCCTGAATACGGGCGATATTCTCGCGCAGCATTCCGGCATAGCCGTGAAATTCCTGACCCAGCGTGACAGGCACGGCATCCTGCATATGGGTGCGGCCAATCTTGACGATGTCCTTCCACTCTTTGGCCTTGGCCTCGATGGACTCCGCCAGACGGGTCAGGGCCGGAACCAGCCTGCGACGGCTGCCCAGAACCACAGCCACATGCATGGCAGTCGGGAAGTTGTCGTTGGACGATTGCGACATGTTGACGTGGTCATTGGGGTGAACCGGGCGCTTGCTGCCCAGAGCCTCGCCAGAGAGCTGGCAGGCGCGGTTCGAAATGACCTCGTTGACGTTCATGTTGAACTGGGTGCCAGAGCCGGTCATCCAGACATGAAGCGGGAACATGTCGGCATGCTGACCGGCCAGGATTTCATCGCAGACCGTGGTGATCAGCTTGTATTGCGTCTCGGCCAGACGCCCGCTCTGATGGTTGGCACTCGCACAGGCGCGCTTGACGATGGCATAGGCCTCGATCATTTCGCGCGGCATCAATTCGCGGCCGATGCTGAAATAATGAAGGGAGCGCTGTGTTTGCGCGCCCCAGAGCTTGTCGGCTTGAATTTCGATTTCGCCGAGGCCGTCGCTCTCGATCCGTGTGTCTGTCATGTCAGATCTTCTCATAAGCACAATATTCAGGCGTCCAGACGAGGGACTGAATGCGGTCATGCAGTTCCTCATCGCTCAGATCAGGACATACGCCATCTTCGCGCGCCTGTCTGGCAGAAGCTTCAGCAACAGCGAGTGCGACCTTTCGCAATTGCGTGACCGGGGGCAGGAGATTGCCGTCCGGGTTGCTCCGCAGGGGGGAGAGCGAAGCAAGGCCACGCGCTGCCGCCATGAACATGGACTCCGTCACCCGCGTGGCCCCGGTGGCCAGAAGACAGAGCCCCAGTCCGGGGAAGATATAGGCATTGTTCGTCTGGTCGACGCGATGGGTGTGGCCATGCAGGTCGAGTGGCGGGAAGGGGCTGCCTGTGCTGACGAGGGCGCGCTCTTCAGACCAGTTCATGATGTCTTCAGGCGTGGCTTCGGAATGCGAGGTGGGGTTGGAGAGCGGGAAGATGATCGGGCGTTTGCAGTTTCTGGCCATTTCACGCACGATTTTCTCGCTGAACAGTCCCCTGACACCCGAGACACCAATCAGGATGGTGGCCTTGGTCTCACGCATGACGTTCTCGAAATCGGTAGGGCGTTTCTCCCAGTCAGACCTGGCGAAGAGGGCCTGCCCGTCGGTAAGTCCTTCGCGGTCAGCACAGAGAAGACCGTTCTGATCGAGCATGTAAAAGCGTGACAGGGCCTCATCTTCGCTTGCGCCTTCATCCTGCATGACCTGTAGCAGTAATCTGGCGATGCCAACGCCAGCAGAACCTGCACCCAGCATGACGACAGTCTCGTCTTTGAGCTTGCCGTCATGGGCGGCATTGGCACTGAGAATGGCGGCCGTGGTGACGGCGGCCGTGCCCTGTATATCGTCATTAAAAGTGCACAGCCGGTCGCGATAGCGTTCCAGAATGGGCGCTGCATTGACGCCGCTGAAATCTTCCCAGTGCAGCACGACATGCGGCCAGCGCGTTTGCACAGCCGTGACAAAGCGCTCGATGAAGGCGTCATATTCGGCACCGCGCACACGCTCGTGACGCCAGCCGATATAAGCGGGATTGTGCAGCAGATCCTGGTTGTCTGTGCCGGTATCGAGCAGGATCGGGAGTGTCTGGTCCGGCGAAATGCCCGCACAGGCTGTGTAAAGCGAGAGCTTGCCAATAGGAATGCCCATGCCACCAGCACCCTGATCGCCAAGGCCGAGAATGCGCTCGCCATCGGTCACGACTATAATACGGATATCATCATAGGCCGGGTCGGAAAGGATATCCTCGATCGCATCCCGCTCGGGATAACTCAGAAAAAGGCCGCGTGGACGCTGCCAGATCTCCGAAAAGCGCTGGCATGCCTCGCCGACGGTCGGTGTATACACCAGTGGCAACATGCTTTCGAGCTTGCGGGTCAGCAGGGCATAGAACAGCGTTTCATTCGTGTCCTGCAATTCCCGTAAATGCACATGACGAGCAAAAGGCGAGGGCAGGGCGTCGAGGAACTTCAGTGCGGCCTCAACCTGCTCATCCAGTGATAGGATAGCGCGTGGCAGATGCCCGTGCAGTTCGAATTCCTCTCGCTCATCTGCACTGAAAGCCAGTCCTTTGTTCAGGAAAGGATGATTGAGCAGCTCCTGTCCGGAAAGAGCAACAGAGAGGGTTTTGGTCATGAGAAGTCTCCCGGCAGGAATGTACCCGCAATTTTGCCAGTCATTACGGACGGAAAGAGAACCACAAGCCATCAGGCCTTGCGAGCCTCATTGACCCCAACGTGAACAACCTTACCGGGATTTATTTCAACAACTGCTCAGCGATGATGCGTGTGGCTTTCAAGATCGAAGATGCACGTCATGGCGCGCCATTTTTCGTTTTCTGCCGAGCCGGGCAGACGGCACTGATAATGGTCCATTTCCGCCTCCCATTGCTGTACGAGCGGCGGGATCTCTTTCTGTGCCGGGTGAGTGGGATCGTTTTCGGTGATCATGAAAAGACGGTCGTCGCAGCGCCAGATTTCCATGCTGACAATGCCCCGGTCTTTCATGTCCGAAAGAATTTCCGGCCACACATTCCCTGGCTGATGACGTTTTTCATAAGCCGTGATGAGCTCAGCGTCATTCACCAGATCCAGCGCGTAGCAACGGCGTTCGCTGGCAGAAAAGACGGTGCCTGAAACGCGAGGAGAAAGCGACATTTCTGACTCTCCAAACAGATTGCTCGCAATTATGTGTTATATAACATATATATCACTAAATAATAGATACATATAACATATAATAATAACGATTCGGTCTTGTCTGTCACGCGGAGTTTGATGTGGCGAAGATTACTTCCCTTTCTGTGCGAGATATCCGTTTCCCGACATCTTCTGGTCTGCATGGCTCAGATGCCATGAATCCGGATCCCGATTATTCGGCAGCCTACGTCACGCTTGCGACAGATGTGGCTGGCCTGATGGGCTATGGCCTGACCTTCACGATAGGTCGCGGGAATGATCTCTGCTGTGCGGCGGTAAAAGCGCTCGCGCCTTTGGTCGTGGGGCTCGAACTCGAGGATATCAGGCGGGATCCGGCAGCCTTCTGGCGCAATATCACATCTGACAGTCAGCTTCGTTGGGTTGGGCCCGACAAGGGAATCATGCATCTGGCAACAGGGGCTGTGGTCAATGCCGTATGGGATCTATGGGCACGCGCCGAGGGCAAGCCGCTCTGGGCGTTGATCGCCGATATGTCACCCGAGCAGCTCGTTGGCACGATCGACTTCCGTTATCTCACTGATGTCATCACCAAAGACGAGGCGCTGTCTCTGCTCAAGCGGCGTGCCCGAGGCAAGGCATCACGACGCGAAATCCTGATGCAGGAGGGGTATCCCTGCTACACGACTTCGGCCGGATGGCTCGGTTATGGCGACGAGCGCTTGAGGCAACTATGTGGCGAGGCCATCGCGCAGGGCTTTTCTCATGTCAAACTGAAGGTCGGTCGCGATCTGGATGATGATATCCGCCGTGTCACGATCGCACGCGAGGTGATCGGGCCGGACCGTAAACTCATGCTTGATGCCAATCAGGTCTGGGAGGTTTCCGAGGCGATAGAGTGGATGAGACATCTCGCCTTTGCACAGCCGTGGTTCATTGAAGAGCCAACCAGCCCCGATGATATTCTTGGCCATGCCAAGATCAGGCGTGGGCTGAATGGCATCAGTGTTGCCACCGGGGAGATGTGCCAGAACCGCATTCTCTTCAAGCAATTCATCGAAAGCGAAGCCATTGATATCGTGCAGATCGATGCCTGTCGCGTGGGTGGTGTGAACGAGGTGCTCGCTATTTTGCTGATGGCGGCAAAATTCGATCTGCCGGTTTGCCCTCATGCAGGGGGCGTTGGGCTGTGCGAATATGTACAGCATCTGGCAATGGTGGATTATCTCTGCTTTTCAGCAACGACCGACGGGCGTGTTGCCGAATTTGTCGATCATCTCCATGAGCATTTCAGATATCCCTGCGTTGTGCGTGACGGTGCGTATTTCCCGCCGGAAGCACCTGGTTATTCGATCGAAATTTACGAAAAAAGTCTGGCTGCTCACGAATTTTGCCAGGGAGCACCATCATGAAGCTCGGACTGAAAAACAAGACCATACTCGTGACGGGTGGAGGGCAAGGTATAGGCGGCGCCATTTCCCGTTCTCTTGCACAGGAGGGCGCGCGACCGGCCATTATTGCACGACGTCCCCCGGAAGACGCCCTGCTTGCTTCCCTTGAGGCGTTGAACGCGGAATATATCTATGTTCCTTGCGATCTGCATGATGACGCAGCCTGTCGTGAGGCTGTTGAGACCGTGTTGCGGAAAACCGGCGCCATTCATGGACTGGTCAATAATGCCGGAGCCAATGACAGTGTTGGTCTGGAGGCGGGTACTGAGGCCTTTCTCAGATCGGTGCATAATAATCTCGGGCATTATTATGCCATGGCCCACCATGCGCTCCCTGCTCTCAAGAAAACAGGCGGGGCAATTGTCAATATCTCGTCGAAGACAGCAGTGACAGGACAGGGGAATACCAGCGGTTATGTTGCCGCGAAAGGGGCTCAGCTTGCTCTGACACGTGAATGGGCTGTGGATCTCAAGGATCATGGCATCCGGGTAAATGCGGTTATTCCGGCGGAGGTTCTGACGCCGCTATATGAAAACTGGTTGAAGACCTGTGATGATCCCGAAGCCAGAAAACAGGCAATCACAGCGCGTATCCCACTTGGCAAAAGGTTCACCGAGGCGGCTGAAATTGCTGACACGGTTGTGTTCCTTCTCTCCGATCGCGCAGCGCATACCACAGGCCAGTTCCTTTTTGTGGATGGAGGCTATGTCCATCTCGATCGAGCCATCGATTGATCTCCCGAGCGGGAAAAGGAGACAGCGCAATGACGGAAAAACCAGGCAGCGGTCAGGATGGATATCATGTCGCCATAGCCTTTGTAGTGGTGCTGTTTTTTCTCTGGGGTATGGCCAATAACCTCAATGATATCCTCATAGCCCAATTCAAAAAAGCCTTTGTACTCTCGGATTTTGGCACCAGTTTCGTACAGCAGGTTTTCTATTTCGGGTATTTTCTTTTTTCCTTGCCCGCAGCCCTGCTTATGCAGGGTCGGGGTTATCGTATCGCCATCATGACAGGCCTGGGCTGCTATGGCGCAGGGGCTTTACTCTTTTATCCTGCAGCCGAATTTGGCCGTTATGAATTCTTTCTGGTCGCCCTGTTTATCATTGCAGGTGGATTGGCTTTCCTCGAAACAGCAGCCAATCCCCTCATGACGGAGATAGGAGATCCGGCAGGCGCAGCACGGCGGCTGAACTGGGCACAGGTTGCCAACCCGATTGGTACTCTCTCAGGTATACTGATCGGAAAATATTTTATTCTTTCCGGCAAGACGCTGGATCCGACGGACCTAACCCTGTCCGAAGCGGCAAAGACGTTATTTTACAGAAATGAAATTCTTTCGGTCAGAGGGCCTTATATCACTCTTGGTTTATTCGTTCTGTGTCTCGCAATGCTGGCAGCTTTCATCCGTTTTCCGCCCGTGCAGCATCATGGGTCCGGAGAGGGGAAGAGAAACTCCTTATATGGATTGTTCAGAAAGCCTCGCTTGCGCTTTGCCGTAATCGCCCAGTTTTTTTATGTCGGTGCCCAGGTGGCTGTATGGAGCTATACGATACGCTATGCAGAGGCCAATGCGCATATGACAGAGGCTTCTGGGGCCAATGCGCTTCTGATCAGTCTGATCCTGTTTGCGTGTGGGCGTTTCTGCGGCACGTCACTGATGGTGCGTTTTGCACCGAACACCATTTTACAGTTTTTTGCAGCGGCAAGCCTTTTGCTCACACTGGGCTCGTCGGCTTTGTCCGGACATGCCGGGCTTTATTGTCTGGTGCTGGCAAGTTTTTTCCTTTCAATCCAGTTTCCGACCATTTTTGCGCTTGGTGTGGAAGGGTTGGGGCAGGAGCGTCGTCTTGGTGGCTCTCTCATGATCATGGCGATTATCGGGGGGGCTGTTCTGACCGGATTCATGGGACATGTGTCTGATTTCATGGGCATCCGTCTTGCGATGCTTGTGCCGAGCCTGAGTTTTGCCGTTGTCCTGGCTTTCGCCCTTTACATCAAACGTTCAGAAGCAAGGAGTATCCCATGAAGCTTGCCCGAATTGGACAACCCGGAATGGAAAAGCCTGCTCTTATTGACAGGACGGGGCGCGCACGAGACCTGTCCTCGATTGTCAGTGATATCTCAGGTGAAGCGTTTGAGTCCGGTCTGCTGTCCAGACTGATGGCAATTGATACAGCCCGATTGCCCCTGCTCCCGGAAGGAGAGAGGCTGGGACCTGCAGTTTCAGGGGTGGGTAAATTCATATGTGTAGGATTGAATTACCGGGATCATGCCGCTGAGTCAGGAATTGTTCCGCCTGCTGAACCTGTCCTGTTCATGAAGGCCACCAGCGCAATCTGTGGTCCGAATGACGATATCATCATTCCCCTTGGTTCGGAAAAAACGGATTGGGAGGTCGAGCTTGGTGTTGTCATCGGCAAGACAGCAAGGCATGTCGCTGCTGAAAACGCACTCGATCATGTGGCTGGTTATGTCGTGATCAATGATCTGTCAGAACGGGCTTTTCAGCTGGAACAGGGTGGCCAGTGGGTGAAAGGCAAAAGCTGCGATACATTCGGACCTATAGGCCCCTGGCTGGTCACAACAGATGAAGTCCCGGATCCACAGGCCTTGTCGCTTTGGCTTGAGGTCAATGGCGTCCGTCACCAGAATGGCCATACGCAGAACATGGTTTTCGATGTGGCCTTCATTGTCAGCTATATCAGCCGGTTCATGACACTTTGCCCTGGTGATATCATCTCGACCGGAACGCCGGCCGGGGTCGGACTGGGTTTCAAGCCGCCCGTTTATCTCAAGCCCGGTGATCGTATGGTTCTGGGTATCGAGAGCGATCAGGGTGTGTCGCTGGGCCGACAGACGCAGATCTGCAGGAGCTATGCGTCATGAACCGCCTTGCCGGAAAACGGGCGATCGTCACAGGGGCCGGGCAGGGAATAGGACGAGCCAGCGCCATTCTTTTTGCCAGCGAGGGGGCCGAAGTCTTCGCGGTTGATCGCAAGACGGAGGCTCTTGCAACGCTGTCGGGATGTCATCCTGTTACGCTCGATCTGCTGAAGTCAGACGATATTACTGCGCGTATGGCTGAGATCGGTGCTGTCGACATTCTCTTCAATTGCGCAGGTTATGTTGATTCTGGATCCTTGCTTGAAACGAGCGCGGAGGGATACCGCCTTTCTTTCGCACTGAATGTGCACGCGATGGTGGATGTCACGCGTGCCGTATTGCCGGGAATGCTTGATAGGGGTGGATCGATCATCAACATGGCGTCGGTGGCAAGCTCGGTGATTGGCGTGCCCAATCGCTTTGCCTATGGCACAACCAAAGCGGCGGTTATCGGACTGAGCAAGTCGATCGCGGTCGATTATGTTACCCGCAGGATAAGATGCAATGTGATCTGTCCTGGCACAGTGCAATCCCCGTCACTTGATGAGCGGCTCTCCTCGACGGGAGATGCCGAGGCCGCACGCAAAGCCTTCATTGCTCGTCAGCCGATGGGGCGTATCGGCACCGCCGAGGAAATAGCCGAACTTGCCCTGTATCTTGCGAGTGATGCCTCTGCCTATACGACAGGCAGTGTCCACGTGATTGACGGTGGCTGGACTGCCGCATGACCGGTAACTGGTCCTGTATAATCGACTCCCATCATCATTTATGGGCGCGTACCAACGCGTTTCATCAATGGCCGGGGTTTCAGCAAGTCAGGATTTTCCGGGACTATCTTCCCGATGATTTTGCCAGGGTCTCCCGGCCTTCGGGGGTGACGGGGAGTATTGTTGTCCAGGCACAGGAGGACATACGCGAAACATTCTGGCTTCTGTCACTCGCCGAACAGCATGACTGGATTGCCGGGGTGGTTGGTTGGGTCGATTTCTCCAGCACAGAGGCTCCTGAGCTGATCGGCCGACTTGCCCGCTATCCCAAGCTCAAGGCTTTGCGCCCTATGCTGCAGGATATGGACGATGTGGACTGGCTGCTTTCACGTGAAGTGATGCCTGCGCTCTGGGCCTTGGCGCAAAACGGATTGCGCCTGGACGCGCTGGTGAGACCCCGTCACCTGAACATGATCCGCCGCTTTTGCCGTCTGTGGGATGAAATACCTGTCGTGATTGACCACGCAGCCAAGCCGGACCTGTCAGGTGCGGGGTTTGACCACTGGTGTGAGGCTATGAATGATCTCTCTGAACACGGTGTCGCATGCAAATTTTCTGGTCTTCATACCGAGCTCCCCTTGGGAGGAAAGCAGGCTCTGCTTGTTCCTTTCGTGGAGACGCTTTTTTCCCTTTTCTCGGATCGTCTTATGTGGGGGAGCGACTGGCCTGTCTGCCTGCTGGCTCAGGATGACTATGAGGACACGCTTACCTATGCCCGCAATGTTGTGTCGGAGAATGTACCCGAGCGCGGCAGATCGATTTTCGCAGATTCTGCCATTGCGTTCTACGGCCTCGCGCAGAAAATTCAGCCTGAAGGTAATTGAGGCCTCTTAGCCTGCCGCTGGTTAATGATGCGTCGGCAGGGTCGACCATAGCGGAACGGTCATACCAGGCGGCAAAGAGGCATTGAATACGCCACGGGCAACAGCACGTGCCAGAACATCCGCGGCAATGCTGCCGAGCTGTGCAACAAGAAGGGCGCGTCCATTTTCGGCTACAGCTTTGGTCCCTGTTGCGAGTGCAAAAATCGTATCGCCGTCGAATGGGGAGTGTACCGGATGAATGGCGCGAGCCAGACCGTCCTGCGCCATCATGGCGATGCGTTTGAGTTCGTCCTGTGTGAGGGCGGCATCTGTGGCAACACAGGCCAGAGTTGTATTGGCTCGGGGCTGAGGATCGAGCTTGGTACCGCTCATATCCTCAGGGGCGATTCGGGATGCTGAAACGCCGAGACCGCCAAACTCGCTTCCCTGTTCGAAAGGGGCGGCCCAGAAATGTTTTTCATGGGGAAGGGTGACAGAACCAAGACTGTTCGTCGCAACGATAGCCCCGATCGTATAACCGTCTCTGGTTACCCACGAGGCTGTGCCGATTCCGCCCTTGAGGCGTCCGGCCATCGCGCCATAGCCTGCACCAACCGTTCCGAGGGCAACGTGACGGTTGGCATGGCTGACCGCGTCCACGCCTAGAGCATGATAGGGGGGAGCCTCCCCCCAGGATTTGTCGCCACCATTATCAAGGTCATAGAGAATGGCAGCCGGGACGATTGGAGAAACAGGCACATCTTTGACCTTGCGCATGGCAAAGCCACGGTCTCGCGCACCCAGCCAAGCAGCAACACCGTCAGCGGCAGCGAGCCCATAAACCGAGCCACCAGACAGGGTCAGGGCATCAATCCGATGGACCAGATTCCAGCTGTTGAGGGCATCGGTTTCGCGGGTGCCCGGCCCCCCTCCACGCACATCGACGGCGCAGGGCACAGGCTGGTCGGGAAGAATAACGGTTACACCGGTACGGCTATTGGTATTCTGAGATTGGCCTACACTCAGTCCCTCGACATCTGTGAGGCTGTTGCTGCGGCCAATATGGCCCTGAGCCGTATCTTGCGGCGGGGTTGCCCGTGCCGCCTTGGACAGAACGATCCCGGTCAGAAGTCCGGAGAGCAGAAAATCACGACGCTTCATAAAACAACTGACCGTATCAGGAAAAGGAAGCCCGGAATCAGGGTATTCGTTGTTCCGGGGGAACGCCCGTAATGAAGACTGTATGCGAAGACAGGCTCCGGGTCCTTGTTGAAACAGAAAAGACGCCGCGCGATGGAACACTCCAGTCGCGGGCGCCTTCGTTTTGCTGTCATGGCCGTCAGGAAAAGACCGCTTCTGAAGGCTCAGATGTAATGTTCACTCAGCGGGGCGAAGCCGTTGAAACCGGTTGAACAATAGGTGGTAACATAGGCACCTGTTGTGAGCAGTTCGATACGGTCGCCCGAATTCAGTGCGTGGGGCAGCTGAACGCGATTCTTCTCGTACATGATGTCCACACCGTCGCAGCTCGGGCCCGCCACAACCGTCTCGCCCGTCGGCAAGCCATCATGCGGCGTACGAAAGCGATAGCGGATTGCTTCGCCTTCGGTCTCTGCCAGACCGCCGAACCGACCGATATCGAGATAGACCCAGCGCGGATCGCTCTCCTTGCCGCCGCGACGGCTCACCAGAACAACCTCAGTCGATACCACACCGGCTTCTGCCACCATGAAACGACCCGGCTCGATCAGCATCTGCGGCAAGGCATTGCCGAAATGCTCGGTCATGGCGCGGCCAATGGCCAGACCGAACTGCTCGATTTCGGGAATGTCATCACGATAACGAACAGGGAAACCACCACCCAGATTAACCATTTTCAGGTCGATTCCAGCCGCTGAAAGATCAGTAAACAGCATGGCGACCTTGGCAATGGCAGCCTCATAAGCGGCCGTGCTGGTCTGCTGGCTACCAACATGGAAGGACAGGCCATAAGGCTCAAGACCGAGATCGACAGCCTGAAGCAGGAGATCCTTCGCATGGGCGATGGTCGTGCCGAATTTGCGTGAAAGTGGCCAGTCGGCCCCCTCATTCTCAACAGCCAGTCGGCAGAAGACGCGCGAACCCGGGGCGTGCTCGGCAAGCTTGGCCAGTTCTTCCTCGCTGTCGAAAACAAAAAGATCGACGCCCAGATCATAGGCTTCGCGAATGGCAGAAACTTTCTTTACGGTATTGCCGAAAGAAATCTGGCTGGCCTGGGCACCGGCAGCCATGCACTGGTGAATTTCGCCGATTGAGGCTGCGTCGAAAGACGAGCCAAGCCGTACCAGACGCTCAAGGATCGGGGCAGCCGGATTGGCTTTTACGGCATAATAGATCTGAGCCAGGGGAAGGGCATCACGCAAGGCATGATAGCGTGCTTCGACATGATCGATATCGACCACGAGGCAAGGAGTTGCCGGTTGCTGCTCGGCAAGATAGCGGACGATTTTCGGAGTCATGAGTCACTCCTCCCGAAATCCGCCCGAACCTGCTCGGGCGGAATTGTTGCGAAACGGTCGAACGGACCGGCGATCAGGACGAGGCTGCCTGCTCTTTAAGGAGCGGGGGACAGCCCGATTGCCAGAACGCTTGACGTCGTTGCGTAACCTACAGAGGGCCAGTGGCACGTGCGTTGCTGCGTGGGGGGCATATGGGACCAAAGCCCTACGCATGCAACAAAAAAATGGGGCTGAATCCGTTTTTTCTGCACTGTCTACGCAGTCACCATTCCTTAACGAAGGATGTGGTGCAACGTTTCCCATGCCAGAGCGTCATGCTGGTATCATGCTTCTCTCGCAACTATACAGGAGCATCGACAAATCATTTGTTCCGGGCGGCATGCCTAGTGCGCTTTGGCCTCGGGAATAGAGTCATCAAGAGGAAGGAACACTGCGTGGACGAGACTTCCACCCCACGAAGCCATATGTCACAGGAAGCGGCAGAATCGGGAGGTGCAGTGGATGCGCGGGAAGCCTCTGTTGACGAAACTTCCCGGAATTCGGCCATGACCGACAATCAGGACAGTAATGAGCCAAAGGCACTTGCGCGTGCGGCTCCCGGCACGGGGGCAAAAAGCCCGATTCATATGCCTTTTGGCGGGTGGAAGCTGGTTCTGCGTCAGACGCTCAGCAATATGGGCTCCAGCCAGACCAGTCTGTCTGCTGCGGGTTGCGCCTTTTACGCGACATTGTCGCTTTTTCCTGCAATCACCTCGCTTATCTCCGTTTATGGCCTGGTCTTCGATCTGCAGACCGTGGAACCACAGCTTAATGTTCTGCGCAGCCTTCTTCCTCCTGCGGCCTTCCAGCTTATTGCATCACAGATTCATACGCTTATCGGTCAACCCCACTCCTCGTTGACGATGGGCCTTATCTTTTCAATTTCGATCGCACTCTGGTCTACCTCGGCAAGCACCAAATCTGTCCTTTCTGCCCTGAATCTCGCTTATGACGTGCTTGAGACACGGGGATTTTTCAGATTCCAGTTTGTTGCGCTCGGGGTAACTCTTGGCGCGGTCGTGGCAGCCTGTCTTACGCTGGCCCTTATGGTGGCTTTTCCGGCTCTGGTCGATTATCTGCCTGATCTGCTCAACCGCTTCGGTTTGCGTAACCTGCCTCCCGAAATACTCTATCTTGCTGATTATCTGATGAGTTACAGCACGCGTTATATCGTGCATTTCGGGGCTCCGGCATTGATGCTGCTTTTCGTCTTTGCTGCAGTCACGCTGCTGTTTCGCTATGGCCCCTGCCGTGACAAACCCGACTGGCGCTGGATCGTGCCCGGGTCGTTCATCTCGACTATCCTATGGGTGCTCACGTCACTCGGTTTCTCCTATTATGTCAGTCACTTCGCAAGCTACGGCTCAACCTACGGGCCTCTTGGTGCTGTGGCCGCAATCATGATGTGGTTCTTCGTAGGGACTTACGTCGTGCTCTTCGGAGCAGAGCTGAATGCCGGACTGGAAGATCGAATGAAGGGATTCAGTCCCAAGGTGCCAGGCCTTACGCGCGTGCAGGAAGCGCCGGAACCGGCACATGCGGCGACTTCGGAAAGCTGACACTGAAAGCTGCTTTGTTTACCTATAAGAAAAGGGCGTGGTCGTTGTGTGCCACGCCCTTTCTTGTAACCAGCTCGATCGTCAGGGCTTAATTATTACAGGAATAATTCCTACCTGCGATGATGCGTGCGACGGGTATTCGCAGTCTTGGCTGTATGTGGTTTGATGGTCGGGGTAACAGCGTCAATAGCCTGAGCGTTTGTGTCCTCGGCTTCAGCTTCAGCAACTTCCAGCGGTTCATCTTCCTTGATTGTCGTATCTGAAGGAATGGGTGCGAGCTTCACATGGGCAGTGCCGCTGCCAAGCATGCCGATTTCTGCTGCCGCTGCGTGAGACAGATCGATGATGCGGCTGTTGAACGGGCCGCGATCATTGACAGTGACGATAACGGATCGCCCTGTATCCTCATTCTCGACAAGAACCTTGGAGCCAAGGGGTAGGGTGGGGTGAGCAGCTGTCAGTGCCCGACCATCGAGTCTCTCGCCGCTGCTTGTGCGGTGACCGGCAAGGCGTTTGCCATACCAGCTTGCAACACCGTGTTCTGACCACGCCAGTACATTGTGGCTTGCAAGAGCAAGGCTATGCGCCCGTCGTGCCAGAGCCTTCTTGACCGATGAGGCCCAGGGGGCATGTTCTGCAGAAGGAGCCGTAACGGTGGTGACGTCCGCTTTTGTTGCGGCATGGGCTCCGTGTTTCGGTGCAAGCGCTGTGCAGAGCAGGGCTAAACCTCCGATTCGGGCACGAACACGCATTTTTCTGCGTTCCGTGGATCTGAAAGTACGCAATCTGCTTGAGTAAGATATCACGACAGCGTTTAGCCTTTTGCTCAGTAACTCCGAACGATCGAATGTCCCGACAAGCCGGGACGGCGAACGACGTTCCTAACACAGCAGGCCCGGAATAGGAAATTATGAAGCAAATCCGGGCTTTTTCCAGGGAACACCTCTGTTCGAACAAGGTGTCTGTCTGCTTATCTGACAGCAGAAAAGGGGAGAAACGAGGCAGGAATGAGGCGTAATCCTGTCGTTACAAGCACGAAGGCTTTTACGCTCAGGACGAAAGTGCTACGGGCTGCATTCATGATCCGCCCGATGATTGCCGTGCTGAACGGCCCCAACCTCAATATGCTTGGAATGCGACAGCCGGAAATCTATGGTCATGCGACCCTGGACGATCTGGAGCAGGTTTGCATCCAGGCTGCCGAGCAGCTCGATGTTGCCATCGATTTCCGTCAGACGAATATCGAGGGTGAACTCGTTTCCTGGATCCAGGAATGTCGGGGGCGGGCACGAGGTATCGTGATTAACCCGGCGGCTTATGGTCATACCTCCATCGCGCTTCTGGATGCGTTGCTGACAACAGGGCTGCCGACGGTTGAGGTCCATATTTCCAACATCCATCGCCGCGATGCCTTTCGCCACCACACCTATACCTCCCAGGCCGCTATTGGCGTAATCTGCGGGTTTGGTGTGCGTGGCTACGCCATGGCATTGCGTGCACTCTATGACATGATCGAAGACGAGGACGAACGATGAGCCGTATGCTCGTGGACGCGGATGCCATCCGGGCATTGGCTGATATTCTGACCGAAACCGGACTGACCGAAATCGAAGTCGCTGAAAAGGACAATCGCATTCGCGTTGTCCGTAGCGCCGGCGGGCAGGTGACCCACGCCATGGCTCCGGCTCCCGTAGCCGCCCCGGTCGCAACACCGGTGGCTGCGCCCGTTGACGCAGCGAAACATCCGGGGGCAGTCAACAGCCCGATGGTCGGCATTGCCTATCTGACACCCGATCCGTCTGCGCCGCCATTCGTGCAGGAAGGTCAGGCTGTGACAGCCGGGCAGACGATTATGCTGATCGAAGCCATGAAAACCTTCAACCAGATCAAGGCTCCGCGCAGTGGCACGCTGACGCGTTTCCTCGTGGGAAGCGGAGATCCGGTAGAATTTGGCGAAGCTCTCGCCATCATCGAATAAGCACTACTGACTGAGTCTGGGGCCAGATGTTTTCCAAGATCCTGATCGCCAATCGCGGCGAAATCGCGCTTCGCATCCTGCGCGCCTGCCGTGAGATGGGCATTGCCACGGTTGCCGTGCATTCGACGGCAGACGCGGATGCAATGCATGTCCGACTGGCGGATGAGGCGGTCTGCATCGGCCCGCCTTCTTCACGCGAGTCCTACCTGAACGTAGCGGCTATTCTCTCGGCTGCCACGATAACCGGGGCTGAAGCCATTCATCCCGGTTATGGCTTTCTTTCCGAGAATGCCGATTTTGCCGAAACTGTTGAAGAACACGGTTTTGTCTTCATTGGTCCGACCGCTCATCATATTCGTACGATGGGCGACAAGATCATGGCCAAGACCACCATGCGTGAGCTTGGTGTGCCACTGGTGCCGGGATCTGACGGTGCGTTGCTTGACCTTGCGGCCGCGCGCGAAGTGGCTGCACAGGTCGGTTATCCGGTCCTGATCAAGGCGGCTGCCGGCGGCGGCGGTCGCGGCATGAAGGTGGCGCAGAGCGAAGCCGAGATCGAGGAAGCCTGGTCGGTTGCCCGTACGGAAGCGCGTGCCGCTTTCGGCAATGACGAGGTCTATCTCGAGAAATATCTCGACAAGCCTCGTCATATCGAATTGCAGATCTTGGCCGATACCCACGGCAATGTCGTGCATTTTGGCGAGCGTGACTGCTCGCTTCAGCGTCGCCACCAGAAGCTGCTTGAGGAAGCCGGTTCACCGGTTCTGACAGCTGAAGAGCGCGACGCCATCGGTGAGACGGCAACTGCAGCACTCAAGAGAATGGGCTATCGCAATGCAGGAACGCTCGAGTTCCTGTATCAGGATGGTCAGTTCTGCTTCATTGAAATGAACACGCGTCTTCAGGTTGAGCATCCGGTGACCGAAATGGTCTGTGATGTCGATCTGGTGCGTGAGCAGATCCGCGTCGCGGCAGGTGAAGCTCTGGGTTACGAGCAGTCTGATGTCACCTTCAGTGGCCATGCCATCGAATGCCGTATCAATGCCGAAGATCCGGAAACCTTCATGCCCAACCCGGGCACGATCAAGGTCTTTCATGCACCAGGCGGTCTGGGTGTGCGTATCGACAGCGCCATCTATGCAGGCTATCGCGTGCCGCCTTTCTATGACAGCATGATTGCAAAGCTGATTGTGCATGCGCCCACGCGTGCCGAAGCCATTGCCCGCATGCAGCGCGCTCTGGATGAATGCGTGGTCGATGGTGTGAAGACGGTTATTCCGCTTCATCGCAAGATTCTGGCCGATCCGCAGTTCCAGAAAGGTGACTATACGATCCACTGGCTGGAAAGATTCGTTGATTCACTGAAAAACTGAGCTGTCCCTGTCCTCTCAAAGCGGAAACATCTCCTATGTCGGAAAGCCTTGAGACTTTCGTTCTGACCTGCCGTACAGGGACTGTGCCGCAGGTTGTTTCTGAACTCAGAGGGCGCCTGAAAGGGCGTGAAGATGTTCTCGGATGCTGGACGACAGATGTCGGCGTGCTCAACGAGATCATGTTACTCACGAAAGGCGGCGATACATCCGCTCTGCTCGAGGCCTCCCCGGATGTGCTTCGTACCGAGCGCACACGCTGGACCCTGCATGGGGATATCCTGCCTCAACTCGACAGTCCTTGCGCTGCCTGGGAGTGGCGTATCTATGACATCCTTCCCGGATGTGAGGACGAAGCCGTTTCAATCATGCATTCGGCTCTTGTACACCGCGCATCCATTTCGCCACTCTATGCACTGATGACATCCCGGGATGGTCCGTCCCGTCTTTGTCATATCTGGCCATATGCTGATCTTGGCGTTCGCGCTGAATGCAGAAAGCAGGCTCTTGCCAGCGGCTTCTGGCCGCCGGTTGATATCTACCGCACTATCGGTGTCATGCGTAACATGATCCTTTCTCCGGTAGGTATCTGACTCCGCATCCGGAAGATGTTTCAGATACACCCCTGAAACTGCCTCTGGAGGCATTCAGGGGCGTCACCGGTAAGCTGGTGGACACAGTAAGGCTTTTCTTTTCCCGCTTCGTCAGGCGCTGTAGGTTCTGTCCGATCTGAGATCGAAAATCGCATACCCAAGGACAGCGAGGAAACAGAGGGTGGGCACGATCAGCGCTGTAGCGCTACCATAGAAATCTGTAAGAAAGCCCTGCATTGCCGGAAATACGGCCCCCCCGATGATCGCCATGACCAATCCCGAGGCACCCAGTTTGGTGTCGTTACCCAGACCGTGCAAGGCAATGCCGTAGATGGTCGGAAACATCAGGCACATCGAGGATGATACACAGACAAGTGCCCATGCCCCTGCAAGACCCGGTGAGAACAGGGCGTAGAGGCTAAGACCGATCGCGGCAACAGCCATGAACGCCATGAGCACCGCGGGGCGGATATAGCCCATGAGCCAGGTCATGACGAAGCGCATGATTGAGTAGCCGATCAGACCGAGCTGAAGAAACCAGGCACCCTGTACCTTGTCGCCGCCCGGCACCAGATTTTCCACATAGATGACAATGAATGTCCATGTGCATACCTGTGCGCCAACATAGGCAAACTGGGCACCGACACCGAAGCAGTAGTGACGATTTGCCAGCAGGCGGCCGAGGGCAGCCATTGTCCCGCCACTCTTGTTTCCGTGTTCGGCTGAGGTCTCTCGAAGCTGGGGAATGCGGAGAAAAAACACACCCAGACCTATGATGAGCAGCAATCCGGCGAACGCGAGATAAGGCCCCATGATTGTCAGGAGTTCGTTCTTCTGGATCGCGTGGAGGGCTTCAATCGGCATTGTCTGGCGTTGTTCAGCAGTGGCCGGATTCATTTTTGGAAGAATCAGCGTTGCCGCGATCAGAACACCAAGATTGGTGCCTATCGGATTGAACGATTGGGCTAGGTTCAGACGCCTGGTGCTGGTTTCTTCCGTCCCCATGGCCATGACGAACGGGCTTGCGGATGTCTCCAGAATCGAAAGACCTGCAGCCATAACGAACAGGGCAAGCAGGAAAAACGAGAATGTCAGCGAGTTTGCTGCAGGAAGAAAGAGGAAGGCGCCCATTGCCGCCAGAACGATACCAGTCAGAACACCGGCCTTGTAGCCCCAGCGCTGGTTGATCAGGGCTGCCGGAATGGCGAGCAGGAAGTAGGCACCATAGAAAACAAACTGCACGAACGAGGCGGCGAACGTGCTCATGGTGAACACGCCCTTGAAGCCAGCCACCAGAGGAGTGGTCAGATCCTGTGCCAGTCCCCATGCTGCGAAGCAGCAGGCAAGCAGTGCAAAGGAAAGCCCGGTACCTCTGTACCACAGGGCGTTTCCGGCTGTGCCGGAATGATGTTCTGACATGATAACTCTCTGCTCTTCCTGCTTGCGGGTCAGCTATTCGAGATTGGTATGGCGACCGCGCATGATGTCGGGATTTTCCTGCCGACCGGCTCGTACCTTGTTGGTTACCAGATCGACCATGACCAGAAGTGCGATCTCGAAAGCGCTGCCCATGGGTAACGCTGAATGGGAGCCCTGATCCGACGCCATTGTCTGGGCACGAATTCCTATGATGCGGTCAAACCCCGTATGCTCTACCCTGTCCGGCTCTGCGGTGATGCACAGAACCGTTGCGCCAGCATCTTTGGCGATGGAGGCGTAGGTCTCGACACTGCGCAGCCTGCCGGGCCCTATGGCGACCATCAGCAGATCGCCCTTTCCGATGGCCGGGCAGGTCATGTCCCCAACGTAATGAGCTGCGATACCGGCGTGAAACAGTCGCATTGTGAAGCCTCGCATCATGAGGCCTTCACGTCCGGCACCGTAGCAGACAATCTTCCCTGCCTTGAGGATCAACCCGGCAAGATCCATGATCTCGGTGTCATCTATGCTGTCGACTGCGAATGTCAGTTCCTGGATTGCGGCTGCTTTCTCGCTTTTTCTGTCAGTTATCATTGATGGCACCTCCGGGATTGCTGGCCAGAGTGCCATAAAGGGCCGGATTTGACAGTCGTCCGCTGTCAATTCTGCTCGATCTGCTCCTTTGTATGATCCTGCAGTCGGGTCAGGCCCCGCAGCCTGTAGCTACAGCTCACGGCGTACGGTCGCATTCGGGGGCAGCTCTGTTTTTCAGTGGGGGTTTGCTGCGTTCGTCTGATCGAATTTCTGCGGCACGAGCGGGAGAACCGGATCGGCCTCAAGACGCTTGTGAAGGACATCCAGGGCCCTATCGAGTTGCTGATCCTGACCGTTGAACGTGGCCACTGGCATGTTCTCGACTGTGAGATCGGGCTCGACGCCGTGATTTTCCACCAGCCAGTGACCTTTCATGTCGAAATAGGGACGCTCGGCGGTACGGGGAAGACCGTTATCGGCAAGCCGGTCATTATCTGACAACCAGACACCGGCTCCTGCTGTCCGGCTGCCTATGAGCGGGCCAAGACCAAGGGATTTTACGCCCTGGGCAAAAGTCTCGCCGTCAGAATAGGTGAATTCATCACAGAGCACGACAATATGCCCCCGGAAGGTCTGCTGCATGTTGCCTTGCGGTATTCTGCCGTGATCGGACCAGAACATCCATACCTTGCGAAGAAGTTCTGACAGCACCCAGGAGTCAATATTACCCCCCAGGTTACGCCTTACATCAATCACGAGACCGTCTTTCTCGGTCTGGGTGAAGAAATCGCGTGTGAAACGTGCCATGTCCTCCTTGCCCATGGCGCGGAGATGGACATAGCCGATACGGCCATGACTGGCGGTGGCGACGTAATGCGCGCGCTCTGTCTCCCAGGCCCGTAAACGAAGCGCCGCATCTTGTTTGGCGCCTATGGCTGTCACGACAACAGAGAAAATCCGGTCCTTGCGTTTGAGCGTCAGAAGTACCTGTCTATTGGCCTGGCCGGCCAGCAGGGCGGAGAGATCGGGCTGATCAGCGAGATTCTGACCGTTGAGACCGATAATCAGATCACCCGGCTGGACATCCAGGCCAGGAGCGGTCAGGGGGGAACGATCCTCAGGCAGATTCGGATCACCTTCGTAGAAGCGATCAATCAGGAAACCGCCAGGCTGTCGTGTCAGATGGGCGCCCAGACTGGCAATCAGTGTCGTATTGTCGCGCTTCGTGATCTCGGCAGGGCGAAGCTGGGAATGCAGGGCATTGAGTTCGCCGATCATCTGCCCCAGCAGATCATCAAGATCGGAGCGATCGCCCAGGCGCGACAGAAGCGGCCGATAGCGATCGCGTACGGCATTCCAGTCCACACCATGCAAGGCGGGGTCATAGAAATGATCACGGTGTAACCGCCAGGCATCATTGAACATGGCCTGCCATTCAGCACCCGGATCGATACGCAGGCGCAGAGCGTCAAGCGATACGGTCGTGTCGGTGGTGTTGACGCCGTTCATTGTGGCGAGTGCAGGCACAAGCTGGATTTTGGGGCGCTTCCTGTCCTTGCCCGAAACGAGCATGAGGGTCTTGCCATCAGGTGTCAGGGCGATATCGCGCAACCCGCTTGCAAAATCTGTCGGTCTGGCTTCACCGGGGCCGATTTTCAGGGTTTTCAGGACAAGATCATCATTCCTGTCCGCAGGTTGGTCTGCTTTGCGCGTCAGAAGATACAGATATTCGGCACCCACCTCGATCTTGCAGAAATCACTGGCAGAAACCGGCAGCTGGTAAAGCCGGCTGGCAAGACCTGTTGCCTCAATGGCAACAGGTCTGGTTACGGGAGGCAGAACGGTTGTGTCAGGGGATCTGACAGGCAGGGGCTGGTCAAGTTCTGTATGCGGAGCGAAAGGGAAATGCCCGTTTTTTTGCAAGGCAAGTGCAAAAACGCCTGTGCGCTGGGTGTAGATCGGGGCAGGGTTACGATCGCCCCAGGGTCCGTCATTGCCAAGTCTGAAAAGTCGATCCGACAGGAACCAGAGAAACTGGCCATCGGGGCTGAAACGGGGAGCATAGGATTCGTAGTCAGGCGTGGTGACCCAGAGTGTTGTACCGTTATCAAGCGTATAGAGCGCGATCTGCCGGCGTATCGTCTCACCACGGGGCCTGACAAAAGCCAGCGCACGTCCATCCTGAGACCAGGTGAGCGAATCATATTCGCTGCGTCCGTCCAGGCGGGCGTCGTCGATCATCTTGTCACTGCGGGCGGCAACATCATACAGAAAAAGCCTCCCTAGAATATCAGTATGGGCGACATGTTTACCATCAGGTGAGACCCAGAGCCCCATTGGCTCGCTTCTGGAGCCATGGGTCAGCTGTGTACCTTCGGCGCTGCCTGATGTCGGAAATGCCCAGAGTTCCGACTCACCGCCTCTGTCACTGAAGGCGTAGAGAGTCCTGCCGTCCGGGGAGAGTGTGGCGTGGCGCAGTCTGGTGGTTGCGGCACTGGCCAGGGTCACGCTTCTCAGCATGCCGGGCGAGGCCAGAACGACGTGTCCTCGTAGAGTGAGTGCAACCTGCCTGCCATTGGGGGCGAGAGTGATCTCAGTCAGGAAGGGAAAAGGATCGTCAAGCCAGAGTGGCCGTCTGGCTGCGCGGTCGCTTGCGATATCAATCGGCAAAACTGCGTCGCTGCCGGTTTTCAGATCGAAGTGATAGAGATCGGCACCGAGCTGGTAGACAATATCATTGCCACTCAGACTGGCTTGCCTGACGCCGAAATCATCGTGATGGGTAAGCTGCTGACCGTCGCTGCCATCCAGTGCGAAGCTCCAGAGATTATCGCGGCCATCCTTGTCACTTACGACGATCAGTCGATCGTTCCAGAGCATCGGACGGCGCAGATTGGCGTCCTGTGGGCCGATCCGTTCGGCCTCACCACCACCTTTGAGCCGGTAGCGCCAGAGCTGTGCCATGGCGCCTCCGCGATAGAGCCGCAGGTGATCGTGACTGACAGCGGTTCCGAAACGGATGAAGTAGATCCATTGCCCATCAGCGCTCAATGCGGCGTCATTCGCGTCGGCAAGAGGATAGACATGTCGCGTGCCACTTGTTGGATGGATCGATGCGACGATACGGCTCAATCCCGGGCCGGTAGCTGGCGCCGTGCTATAGAGAATACCAGCTTTCTTGTCCCAGCCGATCGGCATCACACTCTGCTGCTCGAAGGTGACTCGTCGTGGCGTACCGCCATCGGTCGGCATGACATAGATTTCTGTCGGCCCGTCATAATCAGCAAGAAAGGCGACCTGTCGACCATCAGGTGAAAGAACGGGATGGGGATCGATGCCGACAGGTGCAGTCAGTCGGCTTGCGTTTCCACCTGTCAGAGGGACCTGCCAGATTGACTGCTCGTCATCGAAGACGAGTGTTGTTCCGGCGAGAGCCGGGTCGCGCAGATAGCCCGGGGTCGCATGGACCGAGAAAGGTGCAAGGCTCAGCAGGGCAACGCTGGCGAGGAGCGGAGAGAAACGCATGAACACCTTCCGGGGTAAATGAAATCCCTGCTAGAGACCGTGAACGGAAGTGAAATTCAAGTGCCCTGTATCTCAGGAACACGCTGCTTTGAGGCCACTCCCGGCGGCAAGAGGGCAAAATACCAGCGCCAGAGCCAGAAAGGCGCCGAGAAAATCAATCTCCGGACCAAAACCGCGACCGGACAGGCCGGTATCAGCGGCCGCTGCACCGAAGATCAGAACCGGTGTTGCAAGGGGCAGAACGAGCAGAGGGAGTAATACGCCTCCCCGACGCGCGCCAAGCACGAGAGCCGCTGCCATGCCGCCCAGAAGTGAAAGGAGGGGCGTCCCGAGTGCCAGTCCGAGAATGAGCGACGGGAGATCATGAGGAGAGCTGCCCAGCATGAGGCTTAGGGGTGCCGCGGCGAGAAGGAGCGGCAATCCCGTTGTCAGCCAGTGTGACAGGATCTTGGCCAGGGCGACGAAACCCGGAGAAAGGCCCGCAAGAAGAAGATGGTCGAGCGCACCATCCTCCAGTTCGGCACTGAACAGCCGGTCCAGCGGGAGCAGGCTTGCAAGCAGGGCGCAGACCCAGATGATGCCGGGGGCCATGCGATGCAGCAGGGATGGCGAGGGCCCGAGAGCCAGGGGGAAAAGACTGCCGCAGAGAATAAAGAACAGCAGTGCAGCCAGGGTATCGGCGCTATGACGCAGGGCAAGACGAAGTTCGCGGCGTATCAGGGCCAGGAATGCCTTCAGGTTCACGAGAGTGCCTCCTGCTGTCCGAGAACAAAGGGACGGGCTCCCGGCAAGGGAAGGGGAATATGCGTGGTGGCAATGATCATGCCGCCATTTGCCCGATGCGCCGCCATCACCCTGCCAAGTGTCTCAATGGCTCTGGTATCGAGACCGAGACTGGGTTCGTCGAGTAGCCAGAGCGGAGCCTGACGCAGAAGGATGCGGGCAAAGGCACCGCGCCTTTTCTGACCTGCTGACAGCAGACGGGTCGGCAGGTCAGCCAGCTCCATCAGATCAAGGGTCTCAAGAGCCTTGTCGCACTTCGAGCCGGCGATTCTGGCCTCAAGAGCAAGATTTTCATGCAGGGTCAGACCGGGTTTGAGGGCATCAAGGTGTCCAAGATAGGCAATATCCTGTGCCTGCTCCGGAATACCTCCCCGGAGGCCGCCCAGGGTAAAGGAACCGGCCTGTATGGGGCATAATCCGGCAAGAACGCGCAGCAGGGTTGATTTGCCTGCGCCATTGGGCCCGGTCAGCAAAAGAGCTTCGCCGCGATCAAGAAAAAAGCTCACATTTTTCAGGACAAGACGGCCGCCTCGGATCACGGTTATGTCATTGACATGCAGAAACGGGGCAGAAGGCGAGGAAAAACCTGACATTGTGCGAAGATAACATCTTCCTGAGAGAGTTTCATTCGACTCTGTGCGAATAAGGGGTGAGACTGTATAGAAGGCCCAGCCCTGAGGGGCCAGGTGACAAGGCAGGAGGACAAGCCATGAGAACCGTTGGACGGGATTCCTTGGGCGTAATGCGGGATCTGGAGGTTGATGGCCGAAAGTACCACATATTCTCTCTGCCGGATGCGGCGACCAGGCTGGGCGATCTTTCCCGGCTGCCGGTCAGCCTCAAGGTCCTGCTCGAAAACGTTCTGCGTTTCGAGGATGGACTGAGCTACCGCACGGAAGATGCCCAGGCGATTGTTGATTGGACCGCGAAAGGTCATTCCGATCAGGAAGTACCCTTCAAGCCGGCCCGTATCCTCATGCAGGATTTCACCGGCGTGCCCGCCGTGGTTGATCTGGCTGCGATGCGCGATGGCATCATCGCCCTTGACGGGGATCCGGAGAAGGTAAACCCGCTGGTGCCGGTTGATCTAGTGATCGATCACTCGGTCATGGTCGATGTCGCGGGTAGCGCAGATGCGCTCGATCGCAATGTCGAGATCGAGTTCGAGCGCAATGGTGAACGGTATGCATTCCTGCGCTGGGGACAGGGGGCTTTCGAAAATTTCCGGGTGGTGCCGCCGGGGGCGGGGATCTGCCATCAGGTCAATCTTGAATATCTGGCTCAGGCGGTCTGGACTGCCAAGGTCGATGGCAAGGACTATGCCTATCCGGACACGCTGTATGGAACGGACAGCCATACAACGATGGTAAACGGTATGGGCGTTCTGGGCTGGGGGGTAGGTGGTATTGAAGCTGAGGCCGCCATGCTCGGTCAGCCTATTGCCATGCTCATCCCTGATGTGATTGGCGTACGTCTCGATGGCGTGCTGCCCGAAGGGGCGACCGCGACCGACTTGGTTCTGACCATCACGGAAATGCTGCGCGCCGAAGGTGTGGTCGGCAAATTTGTCGAATTTTTTGGTCCGGCGCTTGATCATCTGCCGGTAGCCGATCGCGCGACTATTGCCAATATGGCGCCGGAATATGGTGCGACCTGTGGTTTTTTCCCGGTCGATACCCTGACCCTGGATTACCTGCATCAGACTGGTCGTGACGAGCATCGTATTCGTTTGACCGAGGCTTATCTGCGGGCTCAGGGCATGTTCCGCGATGAGAATACACCCGAACCAGTATTCTCGAAGGTGCTTTCGCTCGACCTTTCGACCATCATTCCCTCACTCGCGGGGCCGAAACGCCCTCAGGACCGCGTGGCACTGACCAATGCGACCGCGGCCTTTGAAGAGGCATTGACCACGACCCTTGGCGTGAAGCCCGATGACGTGCGCAAACGCGCCATCGTTGCCGGATCGGATTATGATATCGGCCATGGTGATGTGGTGATTGCTGCCATCACCTCCTGCACCAATACGTCGAATCCAGCAGTTCTGGTCGCGGCAGGATTGCTGGCGCGCAAGGCACGGGCATTGGGTCTCAAACCCAAGCCCTGGGTCAAGACCTCGCTGGCTCCCGGTTCTCAGGTCGTGACCGATTATCTGGACAAGGCCGATCTCAGCGCTGATCTGGATGCGCTCGGTTTCGAGACCGTCGGTTACGGCTGCACGACCTGCATCGGTAATTCCGGGCCGATAGCCCAGCCGATCGTGGATGCGATCGAGGGAAATGGTCTGGTGGCCACTTCTGTGCTGTCGGGGAACCGCAATTTCGAAGGGCGCATTTCGCCCAACGTACGGGCCAACTACCTTGCAAGTCCGCCGCTTGTGGTTGCCTATGCCCTGCTTGGTACGCTGCGCAAGGACATCACGAAAGAGCCTCTGGGCGTATCCAGGGATGGCAAGGAAATCTTCCTGCGTGATGTTTGGCCGACCAATGAGGAAATCGCGACCCTCATGAAGTCGTCTGTAACCCGCGAAAGCTTCGTCGAGCGTTATGGCAGCATTACCAAGGGAACCAGCCAGTGGCAGGCCCTTGCTGTTGCCAGTGACGCCCGTACGTTTGCCTGGTCGGACAGCTCGACATACATCCAGAAGCCTCCTTATTTCGAAGGACTGACCAAGGAGCCTGGTGAGACGCATGACATCGAGAATGCGCGTATCCTTGCGCTTCTGGGTGACAACATCACCACCGATCACATTTCTCCTGCAGGGGCCATCAAACCTTCTTCACCGGCAGGAAGATTCCTGAGTGAGCATCAGGTCTCGGTATCTGACTACAATTCCTATGGCTCACGTCGTGGTAATGACCGTGTGATGGTACGTGGCACCTTTGCCAATATCCGCATTCGTAACGAGATGCTTCCGGGCGTCGAAGGCGGTATGTCCAAATATCTGCCAGATGGTACGGTCGCGTCGATCTATGACGTGGCGTATCGTTACCAGCAGGATGGTACGCCCCTGGTGGTCTTTGGCGGTCGCGAATATGGCATGGGTTCGTCGCGAGACTGGGCGGCCAAGGGAACGAAACTTCTGGGGATCAAGGCAGTCATTGCCGAGAGTTTCGAGCGTATCCATCGTTCCAATCTGGTTGGTATGGGCGTACTGCCCCTGACCTTCCGGGAGGGTACGTCACGTAAGACACTCAAACTCGACGGCTCCGAGACCATCTCTCTGAACGGACTTGAGGTGATTACGCCGCGCATGACTGTTGTCATGACGATCACCCGTACCAATGGTGAAACGGAACAGGTGGATCTGCTTTGCCGTATCGATACGCTTGATGAAGTCGCCTATTACAGGCATGGAGGTATTCTTCCTTATGTCCTGCGTGGGATGACAGAAACTGACTGACAACGCCGAGTCCGTTCTCGACGCTAGAAACATTATCAAAAGCTTCGGGCGACATGTCGTGCTTCACGACATGTCGCTTTGCGTTGAGCGAGGGGAACTGGTCTCGATTATCGGCCCCTCAGGCTGTGGGAAATCCACTTTTCTCCGTTGCCTCAATTTTCTTGAGATTCCCGACTCAGGCGTACTTCGCATCGAGGATGTCGAGATTGACAAACAGCTCTCCCAGAGCTGGAGCCGTGCGCAGGAACGCCGTGCCCATGCACTTCGGGCGCATGTTGGCATGGTCTTTCAATCCTTCAATCTTTTTGCCCATCGTACGGTGCTGGACAACGTCATGATGGCGCCGCGTACGGTCAAGGGACAGACCCTTGGTGAGATCGAGCCTCTTGCCCGGGCGCTTCTCGCCAAGGTCGGTCTTGACGGTATGGCGGATCGCTATCCCTCGACCTTGTCTGGCGGTCAGCAGCAGCGTGCTGCGATCGCCAGGGCGCTGGCAATGAAGCCTGCCGTGATGCTCTATGACGAGCCTACTTCCGCGCTGGATCCGGAACTGGCGGAAGAAGTGCTTCAGGTCATGCGTCGGCTCGATGAGGAGGGCATGACCCAGATTGTCGTAACGCATGACATGCGCTTTGCTCGGGCAGCCTCCGACCGCGTCCTCTATGTCGAAGGGGGCTATATTGTTGAGAGTGGCGACCCTGACGAGCTTTTTGCTGCTCCGGAAGATCCGCGAACACGACGATTCCTGAGAACGTTATTATGAATTTCCGCTTTCTGGCCCGGCTGACGCTCTGTTTGCTGTCGCTTTGCCTGACGCTGCCTGTCCATGCTGCTGCCTCAGGGGGCGCGTCCCTGCCGGAGCTGAGCTGGGCCTCGGATGGTGAGGCCAACGTGCCTTATGTCTTCCACGATCCGGCAAAACTCAATCATCTGGAAGGGTTCGAGTATGATATGGTGCAGGAGATTGCCCGTCGACTGAACCGGAAAGCAAAATTTATCCAGAATGACTGGGACGGTCTGATCCCGGGCTTGCAGCGCGGCATGTATCAGATGGTGGTCGACGGCATTGAGATGACGCCTGACCATCTGCAGGCAGCTTTGTTCTCTCGCCCCTATTATGTGACAGGTGATCGTATCGTCGTACGGCGCGACCGTATGGATCTCAACAGTTTCGAAGCTCTGCATGGTCATGTTGTCGGCACGATCAAGGAGACTCTTGCCGAGCGTTTGCTTCAGCGTGAATCCAGCATCACGGTACGTTCCTATGAAGAAGAAACCTATGCGTTCTCGGATCTGCGCAACGGAAGACTCGATGCCCTGCTTCTGGATGGTCCTATTGCGCTTTATTATGCCGGCATCACAGATGATCTCGAAATTGTCGGTGCCCCGGTAGGGCAGACCCGTTACGGCATCGCCTTCAAGCAGGGTGACACGGCACTTCATGATGAGGTTGATCGCGCCCTTGGCGCCATGATGCAGGATGGAACATTGCAGATTCTGCTGGCGCGCTGGAATCTGTGGACACCTGAAATGGCCATCATGACGGGTGATCATGTCAAGCGCGATGTGAAGCCGGAAGAATGGCTTCGTTATCGTGATGCCATGCGCGCCCAGACAGGGTGGTTGGGTCAGCTCAGGCGTTATATCGGCTTTCTGCCTGATATCGGTGAAGCTGCAATTCTGACCCTGCTGGTATCGGCTCTGTCGATGGTCATGGCCGTATGTCTCGGTCTGATGCTAGCTTTAGGGCGTCATTACGGTCCGGCATGGCTGCGCTGGTTGACGGGACTCTATATCGAGACCGTACGTGGTACGCCGCTTCTGATTCAGATCCTGTTCATTTTCTATGGTTTGCCAGGGATCGGTATAAAACTCTCGCCTTTTTTTGCCGGCGTGCTCGCATTGGGGTTGAATTACGCGGCATATGAGGCCGAGAATTATCGTGCCGGATTGTCTTCAGTACCTCGCGGTCAGATGGAAGCCGCCATTGCGCTGAACATGACGCATTGGCAGGCATTGCGTCTTGTGATCATACCTCAGGCGTTTCGTACCGTCTTGCCCGTTATGACCAACGATTTTATCGCATTGTTGAAAGACTCATCGCTTGTCAGCGTAATCACGCTGACCGAGCTGACAAAAACCTATATCCGTCTCTCTTCGACCTATTATGATTATATAGGCACCGGTCTGCTGATCGGTGGCGCCTATCTCCTTCTCGGTCTGCCTTTTGTGCGGTTTGCGCGCCATGTGGAACGTAAGCTCGGGCGTAGTCTGATGCGTTCGGGACATCACTGAGGCGAATTGTTACAAACACAGCAGCCTGTACGGATGTCAGGCTGCCTTGCCTCGCAGATACAGCTCTCGCTGGATTACGGAGTCGCCGTCCCCGGTCGCCATGGTATCAGATCGCTATTCTTCTGGTGCAGCCGGATCTCTGGCAGGTTTTCTGTCTGCCAGAGCACTACTGTAATCGTTCAACATGCCGTGACGGAGTGTTGGAACCCAATCGGTAAACCAGATATCCACCCGGCGTAAAAACTCCAGAGCTGCTGGGGCTCTGGCTATCATGTTCTTGTCCCAATAGGGGAGAGGGGCCTTCAGCACCACTGTCCCTGGCTGTGTGGGAGCAAGCAGATAGGTAATCGATGATGAGCCTTTTGTACTTTCCTGTGCCCCGCTGCTATGTAGCCAGCTGGCAACAATGAACAATGAAGGCATTGGAAAGCCGAGCGTTACCAGTCTTTTGAATGCGAGCTGGATGAGCGGGTCTGAGGAGATCGACGCGTTCGGTCCCATATAGGCAGCAGTCAGATAGGTACATTCTGTTTTGCCATCGGGACGGTCGGCAAGCACGGTTGAATGGTAGTTTCTGTCATCATGACAGTGATTATAGGCATCTTCGACAACATCCCGAGGTACGTCTTGGTCTGTTGTGCTGGCAATGATCACCCCCGTGACAATTCCACGATCCGTACGGGCCAGAACGTTCAGTGACATTCTGGCATTGGGGCCGTATTGGCCGCTCAGGACAGGGTGCCATATCCCGGCCGGTAAGGGCAGGCTGTGGCCTCCGAATGGGATCACCCCTGTCATGGCCAACGTGATGTCTGGTGTAATGAAGCGTGCCGGGTCTGTCAGATCGCCCTTCGGGTTGCCGGTGTCGGGCTGGCTCGGGTTCGCGTTGTCATTGCTGGTAGTACTGTCCTGGGCATTGGGTGAGGGCGATGCCCAGGAAGGCAGATAACGTGCGAGTATGTCTGTCCATGCCATGTGACGGGCCACGATAGGCGTAGGAAAGAGCACTCCGAGAATCAGAAACAATACACTGGCATAGAGGAAGAAGCGCCATGCGGGAGCCCGGCGCCACAGACGTGATACAGCAGACATCAGAGGGGATACCCGTGAGAATCAGGGGATAAGACGGGCATTGAGTGCTTGTTTCTCTTCGGCAATTTCAGCGATCACACCGTTATCCGTCATGATCAGGCGGACCAGTTTGGCTCCATTCTGGCGAGCCAGAATCAGGCTCTCACTAACCATATCCTCGATCGACCTGACAAGATCACGCGCGGAGGCCCCGGTTCCAAGTTTCTGCTGGCGCTGCAGAAGCTGGAAGAGGAGATGCGCGTCAATGCCACCGGCTTCAACACTCAGGCCGTAGCCTTTGATCATGGCTTCGATTTCAAGTGCGGCGACACGCGCAAGGTCGAGCCCATGCAGGCGACGGAACACGAATATGCGGTCAAGGCGGTTCAGGACTTCCGGTGCAAAACCGGCCTTGCGCAGGGCTTCGGTCGACTCGGCTCTCATGCGCTCTGCATCGTCAGGCAGGCGATCGGCAATTTCGGTCAGCTCTTCGGTGGCGATGTTCGAGGTCAGGAAGAAAATGGCGCGCGTGGTCGATATCTGTGTGCCTGTGGAGGCCTCGGTGACATGCCCGTCATTCCATGCAGTCAGGAATTTCTTGAACACATCCGGATGGGCTTTCTCGATTTCGTCCAGCAGAACGACTGCATCAGGTTTTTCCTGTAATCCGCCGGTCAGCTTGCCGAAAGTATCAGACCCGACATAGCCTTTCGGTGAACCGAAAAGCTGCGTTGCCGCATGTGGGCTGGACATCTGCGTCATATCGAAATGCAGCAGTGGACGTTCCATCTGGCGGGCGATCTGTTTGGCCAGATAGGTTTTTCCCGTTCCCGGCGGGCCGGCCATGAGAAAGATGCCGACAGGCTTGTTCCGCACATGGAGGGCCAGACGACGGCGCAGCTGCTGGGCGATATCCTCACAGACCTGATCCTGCCCGATAACCCGCGCGCGCAGTGCCGCCGCCAGTTCCTCGGCGTCGAGCGTCGTCTCTCTCTGTTCCTGGGCCATAAGGGCCTCAAGCATGTCACGGTTTGTCAGTCTCGCAAGTGAGTCCATGAGGATACCTCTCCTTCTACGAAGGCCTTTTCGGATCAGTTTTTCGGAATGGGTTTCGAATATGAGCCCGCAGAGAACTGTCAGGGCCGAGATGCCGGCCAGAGGGAGATACGCCTCACGCGCCCAGGAAAGGAAACGCACGAACATGCCACCTGACAGATGCAGAGCTACTGCCGCCTGAATGCTCGCGAGGATCAGGAAGATGACCATCATAACGGGCATGAAACGGGTCAGGGCGGGAAGCAGGGCTTTCATTGCGCAATGACGTCCAGGGTTACCAGCTCCGAAGGGCTGAGCGTTGGGAGGGTGTACATCCCGTAAACAGTCAAAACTCCTGCTGCAAGCGTATTGCCTGCAATCATATGGACGGGCGATATGGTCACTTCACCCGCATGATAGATCGGCAGGGTAACGGCTTTCAGATTGTCGCTTAGGGTTACGATCTGGGTGAATCCTCCGGCATCGATCCGGACGGTCTCGCCTATCCTGCCGTCGAGTTCTGCAATGGGCATCTGGATCAGAGAGATCTCGCGTCGCTTGTAAGCGGCAAGAATGCGGGCCTGGTCCTTCTGGCTATAGTTCGATCGTGCCAGAGCGCGTTCCGCACTTCCCGGGGGGATCTGGGGGAGTTGAGCTTCAGGATGTTGTGTGGGCTGATCGGCGGCTTTCAGGTTATCGACTGAGGCGGGTACGCCGGATACGGAATTATGCCCTGTGATGTGATGCAAACCAGCCAGGCCGGAAAGGGCCAGCCCGGCAATCAGGGCAAACCCGGCAAGACGCGGGCCGCGCCGTTCCGGATGGGACGGCCTATCCGGGTGTTGTTCCAACAGCTGCGGGAGTGGATGCTCTTGATCATTCATGTCCGGTGAACGATGGCAGGCGGCCGTACCTGCTCGCAACCATTGCGAAACCCCAATAATGTAATCGAGCGTAACGTGTGTGACTCGTATGTAAAACAGGGCGAGTCTTGCATCTCTTCCAAAACTGGCCTAGACAGACGCAATTCCTTTCATCTTTCGTCTTATCGGGGGGTGGCCTTGACGGGCCGCCTTTTTTGTCTTGGCCAATGAAATTCCCAGCCTGAACGGTCTTGAAGCGCGTATCGCGCAGCAGATCGAGCCGACTCTGACCGATCTCGGCTATGAGATCGTGCGTCTGAGCGTTCTGGGGCGTGAGACCCCGACCATCCAGATCATGGCAGATCGGGCAGATGGTTCGCTGATCGGTATCGAGGATTGCGAGCAGATCAGCCACGCTGTCGGCGCCGTGCTCGACGTTGATGATCCGATCCCCGGTGCTTGGACGCTGGAAGTGTCCTCTGCCGGAATCGATCGTCCCTTGACACGCCTCAAGGACTGGGACCGTTTTGCAGGTCATCTGGTCAAGGCTGAGCTTGATCTGCCGCTTAATGGTCGGAAGCGTTTCTCGGGAATTATCACTGGTACGCGCGAGAATGCGGCCGTGATCCGTCTTGATGACGGAGAAGAGGCCGTTTTGCCGATTGAGGCCATACGCAAGGCGCGTCTGGTGTTGACTGATGCTCTGATCGAGGCAAGCGCTGCCATGATGGGTATTGCATCGGAAGATGAAGCGGCAGAAGAAGAGGACGCTACGCGCCGCAAGACGCCGAAGCTCAATCCTGCCAAACCGGGCAAGGGTTCCAGGCCCGGACGCAAGGCGCACTGAGTTTATCGCCTATCCCGTTTTTGCTGTTCCGCGCGGTTTCGCGCTCCGTATTTGAGGATTTCGTCTGATGGACACCTCCGTTACCCGTCCTGAGCTGTTGCTGGTGGCAGACGCCGTTTCACGTGAAAAGAACATTGATCGTGAAGAAGTGCTGGAGGCGATGGAGCAGGCCATCCAGAAGGCCGGACGCGCCAAATACGGTCATGAGAAGGATATCCGCGCGACCATCGACCGTCGCTCCGGTGAAGTGCGTCTGTCGCGCTGGACCGAGGTGGTTGAAACCGTCGAAAATGAGGACACGCAGATTCCTCATGCCATCGCGCTGAAGTTTCAGCCCGAGATCAAGATTGGCGAGCATCTGGTCGATCCGCTGCCACCGATCGATTTCGGACGCATCGCGGCCCAGACTGCCAAGCAGGTTATCGTTCAGCGCGTGCGCGAATATGAGCGCAAGAAACAGTATAACGAATTCAAGGACCGCGTAGGCGAGATCGTCAACGGTACCGTCAAGCGCACCGAATACGGCAACCTCATGGTCGAGATCGGCCATACCGAGGCTCTGCTGCGTCGCGACGAACTGATTCCCCGCGAATCGTTCCGCAACTCGGATCGCGTTCGTGCCTATATCTATGATGTGCGTGACGAGACGCGTGGCCCGCAGATCTTTCTGAGCCGCACGCATCCGGCCTTCCTTGCCAAGCTGTTCGCGCAGGAAGTGCCTGAAATCTATGATGGCATCATCGAGATCAAGGCCGTAGCCCGTGATCCGGGTTCGCGCGCCAAGATGGCCGTCATCTCCAAGGATGCCTCTATCGACCCGGTTGGCGCCTGCGTCGGTATGCGCGGTTCGCGCGTTCAGGCCGTTGTTGCCGAACTTCAGGGTGAAAAGATCGATATCATCCCCTGGAGCCCGCAGGCTGCAACCTTTGTGGTCAACGCACTGGCTCCGGCCGAAGTGACCAAGGTGGTCATGGACGAGGAAGCCGGGCGCGTGGAAGTGGTCGTGCCGAACGAGCAGCTTTCTCTAGCCATTGGTCGTCGCGGCCAGAATGTGCGTCTGGCAAGCCAGCTGACGCGTTGGGATATCGATATCCTGACCGAGGCGGAAGAATCAGAGCGTCGTCAGGAAGAATTCCGCAAACGCACCCAGCTTTTTGTTGATGCGCTTGATGTTGACGACGTGATTGCCGGTTTGCTGGTGACAGAAGGCTTTCATACGATCGAGGAGCTGGCCTACGCTGAGCCCGACGAGCTGCACGCAATCGAAGGTTTCGATGAAAGCGTGGCTGAAGAGCTGATGCGTCGTGCCGAGGAGTTCCTTGTACAGAAAGAGCAGGAACTTGATGACAAGCGCCGTGGCCTTGGAGTCGAGGATTCGATTGCCGAACTTGGTGTCTTTACCAATGCCATGCTGGTTACGCTGGGTGAAAAAGGTGTAAAAACCCTTGATGATCTGGCCGATCTTGCAGGTGATGAGCTTGTCGAAATGCTGGGTAATGACAATATAGACGAAGATGCTGCCAACGAGATCATCATGGCGGCACGTGCCCATTGGTTCGATGGTGAGCAGGACGCCGAGTCCCCCAAGGAAGGGGAGGCTTCCGACGTCTGAGTTTCAGGATAAAGAAGCACAGGAGATTTTTTCGTCCGACTTGCTCGATCCGATCGAGCTGGATGATGAAAAAGGATCGCAGAGGCGTTGCATCGTCACTCGCAAGAGTGGAAACCCCGATGTTATGCTGCGCTTTGTTATCTCCCCCAATGGCTTGGTGGTTCCCGATCTGGCAGCAAAGCTGCCGGGGCGGGGAATCTGGTTGAGCGCCGGGCGGGATGTGCTAGATACCGCGCGGACGCGTCATCTCTTCTCGAGGGCAGCGCGTCAGCCGGTTACGGTACCTGAGGATATTGCGCAGGTACTGGTTTCAGGAATAGAAGCGCGGCTGGTGCAGGGGCTCGGTCTCGCGCGTCGGGCTGGTCAGGCTCTCTGTGGTTTTGTTAAGTGTCGCGAATGGATTGTCGGCGGCAAAGCCGGACTGGTAATCCAGGGATCGGGCGGAAGCCCGGATGAGTTGCGGCGTCTGATATCGGGAAACAACAAACTTCCGGTACTGACGTTACCGGCCCAGATGCTTGCGACGGCATTCGGGCGGGAACATGCGGTCTATGCTGTGATAGCGCCTGGGGCGCTCGCGCAGCGTCTGATGGCTGAGCATGAACGATTTTTGGGGCTGACCGATGGGTTGGTTCCTGAGCCGCTGACTGAGCGGCTCGGACGGGAACAGGCAGGTATATGAGCGAAGGCAACGAACGGAACCAGGGCACTCAGGCTCAGGGCGGCCAGACAGAAGGCCAGAATGTCCAGGATCAGGGCGCCCAGGCTCAGGGTGACCAGGGTAAGGGACGTCTGTCCCTGCGTCCGGGCGGGCGCATGGAACTCGGGCGGACGGTTGACGCAGGGTCAGTGCGTCAGAGCTTCAGCCATGGACGCTCGAAGGTGGTCCAGGTGGAAGTGCGCAAGAAGCGTGAGGCCAACGAACGCAAGGACGGTCGTGGTTCAGCAGGGGGGCGTGGTGGTCGCGCAGGCGCCGGTCGCGCGCTGACGCCGGCTGAGCTTGCTATCCGCCAGCGTGTGCTCGAAGAGCAACGCAAGGAAGCAGCCCGTGAGGCGGCCCGTATCGAGGAAGAGAAGATCCGCATTCTCTCTGCGGCTGAGGAAGCCAAGCGAGAGGAAGAGGCCCGTGCCGAGGCACTGGCTCGTGAAGCTGAAGCGGCTCGCGAGGCGGAAGAACACGAGCGTCAGATGGCGGCAGCAGCCGAAGACAAGGCCAAGCAGGAAGCTCTCGAAGAGCAGCGCAAGGCGCGAGCCGCTGAGCGTGAACGCGAGGAAGCTGCCCGACGTGCACCGCTCGAGGCAGCGGAGACCGCGCGTCGTACTGGCGGTGTGCAGCTTGCTGCACCGATGGAACGACTGCGTCCGTTGGCAGAACGTGCCGTTATGGCACCTCGTCCTGTCACACCCAAGCCTGCACCGGCTGCCAATAATGCTGCTGCGGCTGCACCACGCAATGAGACGCTGCATCTGCGTCGGGGTGGTGCCGCGGGTGGTGAGGCTGAAGATGACCGTCGTGCCAGCCCGCGTCGTGCGCCTGCAGCGCCGCCACGCCGTGGTGCGCCTGCCGCACCCAAGAAAAGTGGCGACTCGCGCCGTTCGGGTCGTATTGATGTTCGGGCTGCGATCGAAGGGGATGATGACAAGACGCGTTCGCTCGCCTCTGTTCGTCGTCAGCGCGATCGTGAGCGTCGTCAGGCCGAGCTGGAACGTCTGCGTGCCGATCAGGTACGCGTTGTACGTGACGTGATCCTGCCGGAGTCGATCACGGTGGCCGAGCTGGCCAACCGTATGGCGCTGCGTCAGGCTGAAGTGGTCAAGGCTCTTATGAAGATGGGTGTCATGGCTACGGCGACCCAGCTGATCGATGCTGACACCGCAGAGCTGGTCATCAGCGAATTCGGCCATCGCGTCCGTCGCGTTGCCGAGAGCGATGTTGAGCTGGGTATCGAGGGCGTGGAAGATCGTGAAGACGAGCTCCAGACCCGCGCTCCGGTTGTTACTGTCATGGGTCATGTCGATCACGGCAAGACCTCACTGCTCGACGCACTTCGCACGACGGATGTGGCAGCAGGTGAAGCCGGTGGCATTACCCAGCATATCGGGGCCTATCAGGTGACGGTGCCAAGCGGTGCGAAGATTACCTTCGTTGATACGCCAGGCCATGAGGCATTCACGTCCATGCGTGCCCGTGGTGCCTCTGTCACTGACGTGGTTGTTCTGGTTGTCGCTGCTGATGACGGTGTGATGCCCCAGACAATTGAGGCCATCAAGCATGCCAAGGCGGCTGATGCTCCGATCATTGTGGCGATCAACAAGATCGACAAGCCGGGTGCCAATCCTGACCGAGTGCGCCAGGCCCTGCTCAGCCATGATATCGTGGTTGAGGCCATGGGTGGCGATGTGCAGGATGTCGAGGTTTCAGCTCTGAAGCGCACAGGTCTGGACAAGCTGGAAGAGGCCATTCTGCTTCAGGCGGAAGTTCTTGACCTCAAGGCGAATCCTAACCGTGTTGCAGAAGGCTCTGTCATCGAAAGTCGCCTTGATCGCGGTCGCGGTCCGGTAGCGACGGTTCTGGTCCAGAAGGGTACACTCAACCGCTCCGACATCGTGGTGGCTGGTGCCGAATGGGGCCGTGTGCGTGCCATGCTCGATGACAAGGGGCGTCAGCTCAAGGAAGCTGGTCCGTCCATGCCGGTAGAGCTTCTTGGTATTACCGGTGTTCCGGGTGCCGGTGAGCCGTTCGTTGTGGTTGAGAACGAGAACCGTGCCCGCGAAATCTGTGAGTTCCGTCAGCGTCGGCAGAAGGACAAGATGGCAGCCGGTCGTGCCGCTGCACGTGGTACGCTCGACCAGATGCTGGCTCGTATCCAGGCAGGTGAGCAGAAGGAAGTGGCCCTGCTCATCAAGGCCGATGTACAGGGTTCTGCCGAGGCTATCGAGGCTTCGGTCCTCAAGCTCGAGCATGAGGAAGTTCGTATCCGTGTGCTGAACGCCTCTGTCGGTCAGATCACGGAGAGTGATATCCAGCTTGCCAAGGCATCTAACGCCATCATCGTGGCCTTCAACGTGCGTGCTACGACGCAGGCTCGCGAAATGGCCCAGCGTGAAGACGTGGATATCCGCTACTACTCGATCATCTATCAGGTGACCGATGACGTGGAGCAGCTGGTCAAGGGCAAGGTTGCGCCCAAGCATCGCGAGAAGTTCCTGGGCTACGCCGAGATCCGTCAGGTCTTCAATATCACGAAGGTCGGCAAGGTCGCCGGTTGCTATGTCACCGAGGGTGTGGTCAAGCGCGGCTGTGGCGTACGTCTGTTGCGTGACAACGTTGTGATCCATGAAGGCGATCTGAGCCAGCTCAAGCGCTTCAAGGATGACGTCAAGGAAGTCGCACGCAACTATGAGTGTGGTCTTTCCTTTGCCGGCTATAACGATCTGCGCGAAGGCGATATGGTCGAATGCTTCGAAATGGAAGTGATCCCTGCATGAGGGGATCGCGTTCCAAGGTCCCGGGGTTCTCTGGCTCCGGTGATGCTGCCGGTCCTTCGCAGCGTCAGCTGAGAATGTCCGAAGAGGTCCGTCGTGTCCTCTCGGAGATTTTCGCCCGTACCGAGTTTCGCGACCCGGAACTGGTCGATGTGCGCGTGACTGTTACGGAAGTGCGTATCTCGCCCGATTTCCGGCATGCGACGGCATTCGTCTGTCGTCTCGGCCGCAGCGATATCGAGGAAATTCTTCCCGCGCTCAAGCGTGTGGCGCCTTTCCTTCGTACCGGACTGTCCAAGACACTGCGTTCGCGTATGGTGCCTGAGATTCATTTTCAGCCCGATACAGCTCTTGAACATGCGATGGAAATGGATGCGCTGATGCGTACGCCCGAAGTTCGTCGCGATCTTGATTCAGAAGACTGAGTAACCCCTCATGGGACGAAAAAAAGGTCTGGATATCGACGGCTGGCTGGTCGTCGACAAGGATCTGCATATCGGATCAACCGATGTGGTGAACAAGGCGCGTCGCCTGTTCAATGCCAGGAAGGCCGGTCATGGCGGCACGCTGGACCCTCTTGCAACGGGTATACTGCCTGTCGCGTTTGGCCAGGCTACCAAGACAATCCCCTACATCATGGATGCGACAAAGCGGTATCGTTTCACGCTTTTTCTGGGCGAATCCCGCACAACGGATGACCGCGAGGGAGAGGTGGTTGTAACCAGTGATCATCGTCCTTCCGATGAGGATCTGCGCGGTGCTCTGCCCGCCCTGACCGGCGATATCATGCAGGTTCCACCGGTCTATTCCGCGCTCAAGGTTGATGGGGAAAGGTCCTATGATCTTGCCCGAGCAGGCAAACCTCCTGAACTGCCGCCCCGTCCGGCTCGCGTTGACTCGATCACCCTGGTGGAACGACCCGACCGTGATCATGCGATTTTCGAGGTGCAGTCGGGCAAGGGCGTTTATATGCGCAGCCTGGCGCGTGACATTGCCCTGGCCTGTGGGACCGTTGGTCATATCGCCGTTCTTCGTCGGACCAAATGCGGTCCGTTTGAGGAGAAACATGCGATAACACTGGACAAGCTTGTCCAAAATGACGACAAGGCCGATGCACTTTCAGCGCTTCTGCGCCCGGTCTCGACCGCGCTGGCCGACATCCCGGCTCTGGCCGTGACCGATTCAGAAGCACAGGCCCTGCGCTACGGACAAAGCCTTGTCTTGTCCGATTGCGCTGATCTGATGCTGACAGCACAGGATGGCGACATCCTGCAAGCCCGGGAGGGGGGGTGTCTTGTCGGATTGTGCCGCGTCCAAGAGGGGCGGCTGAAGCCGATACGGATATTCGAGTCGTTTAAATACGGAGACAGAGATGTCGATTACAGCTGAACGCCGCACGGCGCTGATCGAAGAATACAAGACCGCCCCGAATGACACGGGTTCGCCGGAAGTGCAGGTTGCCCTGCTGAGCGAGCGTATTGTCAATCTGACGGGCCACCTGCAGACGCACAAGAAGGATTTCCACTCACGTCGTGGTCTTCTGATGCTCGTCGGCCAGCGTCGTGGCCTGCTTGACTACCTCAAGCGCAAGGACCAGGGCCGCTATCAGACCCTTATCGAGCGTCTCGGCCTGCGCCGCTAACATGCTCGGGCGGAGCGCTTCGTCTCCGCCACTGCCCGCCGCTTTCCTGGCGGCGGGCCAACAGGCTGCGTCACTGAGCGTTGAAGCTGGAGACAGAACCGGCCTTCGGCGTTTCAGGCCACATGGTGACATGCCGGTCCGATCCCGGTCGTTCTTGCCATGCCGTCCGAAACGCTGCCAGCCAGTCAGGGCCCGTTCCCTTCAGACTCCCGCACCCAGTGTCAAAGCCGTCAAATCAGGACAGAACAATGTTCAACTACTTCCGCAAGGAAATCGACTGGGCAGGTCGCCCGCTCGTTCTGGAAACCGGCAAGATTGCCCGTCAGGCCGACGGGGCTGTCGTAGCGACCTATGGCGACACCGTGGTACTCTGCACCGCTGTAGGTGCGAAAACCGTCAAGCCGGGTCAGGATTTCTTCCCGATGACGGTCAACTATCAGGAAAAGGCCTATGCGGCCGGCCGTATTCCCGGCGGGTTCTTCAAGCGTGAAGGCCGTCCGTCCGAAAGCGAAACCCTGATTTCGCGTCTGATCGACCGTCCAATCCGCCCGCTCTTCCCGGAGAATTTCCGTAACGAAGTGCAGGTTACCGCAACCGTTCTCAGCCATGATATGGAAAATGACCCGGCTCTGGTTGCCCTGATCGGTTGCTCGGCTGCGCTTACCCTTTCGGGAATCCCTTTCTACGGTCCCGTCGGTGTTGCACGTGTTGCACGCATCAATGACAAGCTCGTCATCAACCCGACTCTTTCGGAGATGAAGGAAAGTGCGCTTGATCTCGTCGTAGCCGGTACGAGTGAAGGCGTGCTGATGGTTGAGTCCGAGGCTTCTGAGCTTTCGGAAGAGGTGATGCTTGAAGCCGTGACCGCAGGTCATACGGCTTTCCAGCCCGTCATTGATGCGATCATCGATCTCGCCGAGCATGCTGCCAAGCAGCCTTGGGATCTCGAAGGTCCCACCAAAGAGCAGATCGCCCTGCGCAAGCGCGTGGAGAAGATCGGCACCAAGCTTATGGCTGATGCCTATAAGGAAAAAGCCAAGCAGGCTCGATACGAGAAGATCGCGACAGCCAAGGGCCGTATCATCGAAGGTCTTCAGGAAGAAGGCCTTGATGTCGAACTGGCCAAGCCTATGCTGAAGGAGCTGGAGGCCCAGGTCGTTCGTGGTGCCATTCTGAAAAGCGGCATCCGCATCGATGGCCGTGACACCAAGACCGTGCGTCCGATCGTCTCCGAGGTTGGTATCCTGCCGCGCGCGCATGGTTCTGCATTGTTCACCCGCGGTGAAACGCAGGCCCTTGTCGTTGCAACCCTTGGTACGACGCAGGACGAGCAGATTATCGATGCGCTTGAAGGCGAGTATCGCTCGAACTTCATGCTGCATTATAATTTTCCGCCCTACTCGGTCGGTGAATGCGGTCGTATGGGTAGCCCGGGTCGCCGTGAAATCGGTCATGGCAAGCTTGCATGGCGTGCCATTCATCCGCTCCTGCCTGCCAAGGACCGTTTTCCCTACACGGTGCGTATTGTCTCTGAAATCACCGAGAGCAATGGCTCGTCGTCAATGGCAACGGTCTGCGGCTCGTCTCTGGCCCTGATGGATGCCGGCGTTCCGCTGCCGCGCCCAGTAGCTGGTATCGCCATGGGGCTGATCAAGGAAGATCGCGGTTACGCTGTGCTTTCCGACATTCTCGGCGACGAAGACCACCTCGGCGACATGGACTTCAAGGTGGCCGGAACGGAAGCAGGCATTACCGCGCTTCAGATGGACATCAAGATCACCTCGATCACGCCAGAAATCATGAAGGTGGCGCTCGAGCAGGCTCGTGACGGTCGTCTGCATATCCTGGGTGAAATGGCAAAGGCTCTTGACGAAGGTCGTGAGGGTGTGTCGCGCAATGCGCCTAAGATCACCACCATGAGCATTGCCAAGGAAAAGATCCGTGACGTGATCGGTTCAGGCGGCAAGGTTATCCGTGAGATCGTCGAATTCTCG
>Ga0157360_1000034_pt1 | contig 80947 bp, 72 predicted proteins | sample AttlaeALBM1_FD_111483 | JGI IMG/M metagenome (GOLD analysis project Ga0157360, IMG submission 111483) | Fungus gardens microbial communities from leaf cutter ant in Ribeirão Preto, State of São Paulo, Brazil - Atta laevigata ALBM1 | ecosystem: Host-associated > Fungi > Mycelium > Unclassified ...
AACCCGTAGCCCATCAACCGCCAGAGAAAGCGTCTCTTCAACAGACGCTCCGCCTGTCATCATATCCTGTTCCATCACAGGACAAAGAATCAGATATCACATCAAAATACAACTGTAGTGCTATGCCTGCGGAGGCCATTATACCAGTCGGCCATTTCTGAAAGAGACGTTATCTTTTCAGATGATTTGTCCTATAGTTCGGCCAAGTGCCCAAGACGTCACCTGTGCACTGTTACCCGGAGTGCGCCATGGCCCAGTTCCTCGTCAAAGCTTTCAAATCCCTCCAGAATGGAATTGGTTTTCCGGTTCTTCTGGGCATTCTGGCGACACTGGTCCTCATCGGCTATCTCATCCTGTATGCGCTGGTCATGTAACGCGAGAAAGCACGTCGATCTCCCATAATTTTTTGACGACCGGCTCTTCGAAGCATGCTGTCCAACGACCGGAACTGACTGAATGACCATCACCGAGATTGAAAGACGTCTCGATTTCCTTCGTGAAGCCTCGAAATTAAAAGACGTGCTCCGACGATCATTTACGCAGGATGGCCAACCGGAAAGCACAGCAGAGCATACATGGGGCCTTTGTCTGCTGGTCATCACCTTTGCAGACTATCTTGAAGGCATTGACCTGCTGCGGCTGCTAAAAATTTGCATCCTGCATGACCTTGGCGAAGCCATTCATGGAGATGTTCCGGCAATCTCGATTGAAGCGTCGCTCAATAAATCCAAACAGGAGCGCGAAGATCTTCTGACGGTCATGGCTCCCCTGCCTGACGATCTAAGGACCGAATTCCTTGAGCTCTGGGATGAGTACGAAAACGCGTCTACCCCTGAAGCCAGAATGGCCAAGGCTTTCGACAAGATCGAGACCATCTGGCAACACAATACGGGCATTAATCCCCCGGATTTTGATCACCAGTTCAATCTGGCCTATGGGCGCCGTTACACGGACCACTCTACGCTTACCCGCGCCATCAGAGATGTGGTCGATCAGGAAACCTTGCGGAACGCAGAAAAAGTCTCCTTCTGAGGAGGCTATTTTCTGCTGCTGTATTGCTCGACAAAACGAAACGTATCCGTCACAACAGGCCTGTTTCAATACGCCTTTCAGAATACGAAGCTTGGCCTGACTTTTCTCTCAGCAAGACCAAAGGCTATTTCGCGAAGATCAGCGGGTCGACAATGAATAGCCTCACTCATGGCCATCTTGCCGCCACGTCGTCTCGGTTCGTCATACGGACACTTTCATATTACGGTCTCGGAGCCGCCCTTTCCTGCGGCACTGCCTTGGCACAGGCTGACACCGCTTCATCTACACCACCCCCTGCAAGCAGCGCGCAGACAGAAACCCCCTCCACGACTGAGCGGATTGTTGTAACAGGTCACAAATCTGAGGGAACGGTCATTGGCGCGCCTAAGCCGCTCATGCAGATTGGAGCAGACGAGATCCGTTCTTACGGGGTCGATACTGTTACTGACCTACTCACGACCATCTCCCCGGAGACACGCTCAGGCCGGGGTGCCACAGGAAATGCTCCGGTTATCTTGTTGAACGGCAAACGAATTTCCGGTCTTCAAGAAGTTAATGACCTGCCATTCGAAGCCATATCCCGCGTAGAAATCTTTACAGAAGAAGAAGCTCTACGCTACGGCTACGCGGCAGATCAGCGCGTCGTGAACATCATTACGGTCAAACAGTTCCACGCCGTTCGAGCCCGTGCATATGGTGAGACATCGACAGATGGTGGCGGCGAAAATGGTGCCCTCGCACTCAGCTTCACCAAACTGCATGACGACCGGCGCATCAATCTCAGCGCCCGCTATACGGCAAGTGCGTGGCTGCGAGACAGTCAACGGGGTGTTGTTCCTCCCGCCGCCAGTTCGCTTTATTCCTCTCAGGGAAACCTTGCCACGTCTGATGGCAGCAGCCTTGATCCAGCACTCGACAGCCTGGCTGGTCAGAGCGTTACGACAGCGGGTAGCCCCTCACTTCCCTATGGGCAGGCCGCTACCCTCAACGATATTCTGCAATCTGCGAATGCCCTGACCAGCAGTACGAATGCGTCTGCCTACACCCTGCAACCGCGCAAACATGAGCTCTCCCTGAACGGAGTCTATGCCGACCATCTGACTGAAAACGTCACAAGCTCCATCAACCTGAGCTTTGACCATCAGGATCAGATCAGTCTTCAAGGCCCCGCGCGGGGAATAGTCACGATACCAGCCGGGAATGCCTATTCGCCCTTCTCTAACGATGTTCTGCTTTATCGAAGTTTCAGCAACATTCACCCTCTCCAGCAAACGGGTCACACCGAGACAGGCCATGCAGGTCTGAATTTCAACGGCGATCTCGGAAGCTGGAAATGGAACGGAAAAGGTAGTTACGATTACGCCCGAACAGTGACAGAAAGCCAGACTGGCCTTTCCCTGACAACGGCCCAGACGGCTCTGGACACCGGAGACCTGTCTTTCGATCCATGGTCCACCATTTCATCGTCATGGCTCAACAGTAGACTGGTCAATCATGCTCGCACGACCAGCAATCAGGGTCAGATCAGCGGCCTGCTGTCAGGGCCGGTATTTTCTCTCCCCGCGGGAGATGCTTCAACAAGCATCGCCGCAACTGGAACACTCAGCAAACAGAACGCAGCATCGTCCATCAGCGGGGTCACGTCCCGTTCTTCGATCAGCCGGGATATAGGGACCCTGCGGATCAACGGGGACCTTCCGATCGCCAATAGCAAGCAGCACGTCCTGTCATTTCTCGGAAAACTCGATGCCAACGTGAATGGAGCGGTAAGCCAGGTTTCCCACTTTGGAACATTGGGCACACTCGGCGGCGGTGCCACATGGTCCCCAACGAGCTGGATCCAGCTCCCCTTCTCAGTACTGGAACAAACCGAAGCTCCGGCAGCTTCGTCTCTCGTTGCCCCGACCATCGAAACGCCCAACGTCACGACCTATGATTATGTGCGCGGTGAGTCCGTGCAGGTGACGACAATTTCCGGCGGCAATCGCAATCTCCGCCCCGCAGACCGCCACGAACTCAGTATCGGCGCCATTCTTTCCCCACCTTTTCTGGAAGGCGCACGCCTGCACCTCAACTACGTGCATGACAACACGCACCATCCGGTTCTTTCACTCCCAACCGCCACAGCAGCCATTCAGGATGCTTTTCCCGACAACTACCAGCGCAACACAAGCGGCGTCCTTGAAACCGTGGATCTTCGCCCTGTTAACGCAGAAGACGAAAAGCGGACTGAGTGGAACACCACCTTCTCGCTTTCACGCCCCTTTGGGGACGACCATCAGGCACCCAGTCATAAAAGACATGCGGGTGGTGAGGACGCCAAAGGACGATACTACGTTGTCCTGACACAGGTCTGGCGTCTTGATGATACCGTCAGACTGCGCTCCGGTTTGCCTGCCATTGATCTGCTGAATGGTGGCACCATCGGAGGGCTGGGCGGAAAACCCAAGCACGAAGTCGAGCTTCAGGCTGGGGCTTACAAAAATGGCTTTGGTGTGCGGCTGAATGGAAAATGGCAGTCTGGTACCGCGACACTCGGAAGCACCTCAGCGGGAAGCCTGTATTTCAGCAGTCTTGCAACACTCGATCTCTCTGTCTTCGTAACGCTGGGAGATCTGCCGCATTGGCAGAACAGGAACTGGGCCAAAAACTTTCGTATCATGCTGTCGCTGGATAATATCGCGAACACGCGTATCCACGTTCATAATGGTATGGGCGTTACACCTGCTGGCTATCAACCCGCTTTCATGGATCCGATAGGCCGTACGGTTGGCCTTTCCCTGCGCAAAACATTGTGACGCTGGAAAAGACCTCGCTTTCAAACGGTGTAACGGAGAATGGTTTCCGCAGACTGACGCCATGAAACGGGCTTGAAGCGGTGCTCAATCTCTTTTGCCCACTGCTTCAAATCATGGCGATCTTCAATAGCATTCCGGATAACACGCAATGCGTCATGCAGGTTCAACGGATCAAAATGCTTCACCAGCCCCTGATCGCTCACGTTTCCTGCCAGCGCATGCGAGGCCAGACAGGGCTTACCATAATGGAGGCTCTCCAGGACGGGCATGCTGACGCCTCCAGCAAGAGATGGAGCCACGGTGAAAAGGCAGTTCCGGTAGAGATGTTCCAACTGCTCATCGGATGGCACACTGACGAGCTGCACATGCCCGTTCAGCCAGTCAGAGTTTTCAAGCTGCTGCATGAGATCACTCACCAGCCATCCAACCTCCCCCACCAAAATCAGCTTTGGAATAGTTGTACCAGGCATGATCTGAAGCAGACGACGCCATACCCGCAACAGCAGTTCGTGGTTCTTGCGGGGTTCAAGCGTGCCCACACAGAGAACATACTCCCCTTCTCCAATTTCCGCTCTGTCCTGCACGGGCAGATGAGCATCAGTCGAGGTAGGTGCAGTTCCCAAAGGAACAGTCACGATTGGCTGCAAAAGCGGACGACTGATCTGCGCCAGATATGTGGTCACCTCGAATGCGGCGTCGACCCCATCGACAAAAACCTGATCCACCAATGGCAGAATTGTCTGATGCCATGTTTTATACCGAGAGGTCTTATTCTTTAAAAACCACTCCTGACGGTAAACAGGCAGCAAATCATGAACAAAGAGACCGAAACGAACACGCAGCACGTCCCGAAGCCAACGTACTGTCTGGGGATAGTCCTCCCGCTCCCATGTGGGCCCAAGAGCAAGAAAGAGATCTCCCGGACGCACCACTTCCCTGAGTGAGGAGCCGCTGAGAACGGATGCGCGGTGCCGTCTGACTGGAACATGAGCCGTTTTTGACAAAGCTGTCCGACGGGCACGATTATCCTGCCAGCGCTGCAGGCTGTATCGTGCGGCCGCTCCAAACCATCCTGACCCGGCCCGAAGAACCTGAAGCTGTGTTTTCAGAACATCGGCTACACCGTTGGTCTGCGTAAAGGACGCACCTTCCGAGATTTTCGAAGGCTTAGTTGTGCTAACCTGTCGCCCGGTCAGATGAAGAGCACCAGCCCGGTAACGGGTCACAGCAGGCAGATCCTGCACGTCCGACCAGTCCACGCACACCCAGTTTTGCGGGCCACCTTTCCGGCGTACAAAACCAACCTGAGTTGACGCGCTCACCTGCAGGGCCTGGCAGATCTCCAGCACAACGCGCAGAACGCTCGGCGGACAAATTTCTACTGATGAACTGGAAAACAGTACGTCGATATCAATCCAGATCCTGCTCATCAGCCGGCCCTCCGCAACGTCGGCTGGGACGACTGGTGAGCCACCTCGCAGGATTGTAGAATAGCCTTGGCAGTGTCGGACCATGGTGTGGGCCGAAAATTCTTACGGATCTGATCTTCCCAGGCTTTCAAACCCTCACGATCCTCGATTGTTCGGCAAATGGTGTCATATACAGTCTCGAAGTCATACGGATCGAAATAACGCGCAAAATCGCCACCCGCCTCAGGAATGGATGTCACGTTGGACGCCACACAGGGTCGGCCGAACAACAGACTTTCCGTCACCGGTAAGCCCCAGCCCTCGTAGAGCGAAGGGAACACCGTAAAGAGACAGTTTTTGTAAAGGCATCGCAGTTCTTCGTCGCTGGGCTCGCGTATCAGACGAACTTTTCCATCCAGATAGTCCGTATTTTCCATCTGCTGCATCAGGTCTTCCACCATGGACGCCGGACGGCCCGCGAAGACCAGTGTTGGCACATCCGTATAAGCCTTCTCGCGAAGCAACCGCGCCCAGACCTGAAACATCAGAATATGGTTTTTACGAGCTTCAAGTGTGGAGACAAACAAGACGTAACTTTTGGCAGGAGGCATTCCCGGGGCCTCGGGACCTCTGGTCGCAACGCTCATATCCCCGAACCCTCCACCCATGGGAACAACCCATGGCGCCTGGTTCAGATGCAGGCTGCGTTGGACGAGAAAGTCTTGAACATCTTTCTTTGTTGCATGGCTGATCACCATGATATCACTGCATTGCGGAATAACGTTCTCCAGCCATGCAGAAAACGTTGATACCACCTGAGGTGGGAACCACTCCGGACATGTCAGCGGAATAAGATCGTAAATCAGCAATACTGGTTTCAGACCATAGCTCTTGCGCACCGCACGCAGGCGCTCACCAAAAGCTGCATCTGCCCATGCAGCCCCCATAACAAGAAAAATATCATCCGGCTTCATTCCGTGAAGGCGCGGCAGCGAAGCAGCAGATCCTCTGCCTGACTGAGGCATCCGAACGGGCGAATTTTCCCCAGACGCAGAATGCCTGACAGCCGACTGGTTTCTCAAATCCCGTATCATCCGCAGGACATGCATCTGGAGCGTTCCTGCCCGCAGTAACGGTCGCCCCACAGGCTCGGGCATCTGCTCGAACTTCCTGATCAAAGCGTGACGTAGGGAATTAAATTGTCTGAACGCCACCGCTTTCGCGTTTACAGACTTTAAAGAAATTTTTTTTCTGCGCGCCTGTTTAGAAGACGGGGTTTTTCGCGAAAGGCCCGAAACGGACGCTATTTCATCGTCTGCCAGCGATGCAAAAAGATTTTCGACATCTTGAGCGGAAACAATACAGGCAGGATCGCCATCAGTCCCCTTACGAACATATCCAATCCGAACATCTTCCGGGCGAGGAATACATACCTGCAAGACCTGAAGAATTTCATATACCTGGCGCTGTATACCGCTCGGTCTGCGATTGTGTGCCGCGTACTGGAAGATATCCTCCATATCAATCCAGATGGTATATGCCGCCATGCGTCTCCCTGCTTTCAGACAAGTGCCCGATCGTCTATTTTAACGGTTTTTTAACCCGCTCAGCAGGTGGTATGAAACACGCTCTGCAAGAATACAATACGCCTTGGACAGTCGATGCAGCAGCCTGTTCAGCGGTTTAGAAATATTTTGATATATTTTCGGGAAGAAATTTTCTCTTACACGACTCAAGGCCGCTATTTCTTTCGACGTTGTTCTTCAATTCAGAAAAATGCGTTTGTATGCCAACTCCTTTTTGGCACATTGGAAGAACAACCCCTGTTTTCAAAGTTTGCAACTTCGCAAACAAAATCCGCAAAAGCCCACCACGCCTGATAGCTAGTTTTTGAGAATTTCTTCCATTCCAATCAATGACTTTACCATAAAAACCACACGGCCTTCGCCGATGTGCAACGTTCCGTCATAAAATGTGAGTTTTGATTTTCACCTAAAAGCCTATTTCTGAGGCCGATATATGACAACGATCTGACAGCGATGAAAGTTTCCACACCCTGATGTCGGACGCAACACCGTCTTTACAGCCCCAGAAAGCGGTCGGCGGCCGACGTGTCATGAAAAATGTGAGCCTCCTTCTGGGCGGTCGCGTCATTAACGCTCCCCTCAGCCTGGTTCACATCTGGATGGCCACCCATCTGCTTGGCAGTCACGGGTTCGGGTTAATCGCCATGATGTATGCATTCGCCCGGACAATGAGTGACCTTGTGGATTTTCAATCCTGGCAGACCGTCTTGAAATATGGGCTGCACCCACTGACCAGCGGGGATTGTTCCGGATTTCAGCGCATTGTTGCGTTCAGCTTTCTTCTGGATGGCATTGGAGGCCTGCTAGGCTGCGCAGGCGGTATTGCCATCAGCCTTTTCGGCATGACGCTCTTGGGATGGCCACCGGAAATCCATGTGATTGGCGTCCTCTTCTGCGTCTCGATCCTCTTCATGGCCTCCGCAACGCCAACGGGGCTCCTCAGCGTTTTCAACCGCTATGATCTGATTTCCATTCAGGGCGTGGTGGCTACGATTGTTCGTGTGATCGGTACGGCAGCCCTTGCCTTCACCGGCCCATCTGTCATGGCGCTTGCAACCGTCTGGATTCTGGCTGAAGTTGCTGCCTGGGCAACACTGAGCATCATGGCCGTGCGGGAACTGATGCGACGGAACCTGATCCGGGGCCTTCCCAGGGAGCTGTGGGGCCTTCTCCCGGATCTTTCCAGCGGAACGTTCTTTAAAACCCATCCCGGTATCCGCCGGTTCGCCCTTGCTACCAACCTCAATTCAGCTCTGGCTCTGACCTTCAACCATATCGGCACTTTGGTCGTGGGAGCTTATGTGGGTCCAGCCAGTGCGGGTTATTGCCGCATTGCCAGCCAGATAGCCTCTGGCATCGCCAAACCAGCGTCCATTATCCAGACAACCGTCTATCCGGAAATGGCCCGCCTGTGGCGTGATCATGCCATGACACGCCTGTATCGTCTTACCTTACAGGTGGCACTAGCAGCGGGCTGCATTGGCACCTGTCTGCTGATTGCAACCCTCCTGGCTGGAAAACCCCTTCTTCAGCTCTATATTGGTAACAGCGGAGCCGTGCAGACGCTTCCCGTCATCCTGTGGCTGCTCGCCGCGGAGGTGGTGGCGGTCTGGGGCCTACCGCTGGAGCCTCTTCTCTTCACAACCAACCGCTCCGGGGCAGCAACGTCAGTCCGCCTTTTGGACTGCCTCGTGTTCTTTCCCGGGCTCGTGCTGGTTGTTCGTCGCTACGGACTGGACGGCGTTGGCCCAATGACTCTTCTGGGCGTCACACTCCTGATTGGTCTGCAGCTTTTCCTTGTCCTTCGAACCCCTACATTGCGGACGGCAAACTGACTATGAAAGTCGTCTTTCCTCTGATTGCACAGCGCCATCAGACGCTGCACGCTCTGCCGATTGCGCTCGAAATGTCCGCACGGCATCCTGAAATTTCCGTACATGTCGCTTGCCTGACCAGCAGCCACCTCGAACTGGCGCGGTCACTGGCAACGCTCTATCCGGAATCACGCGTTCAGTTTGATCTTCTTCCCATTTCGGAAAACCTGCGCCACCGCATCGAAGCTCAGGGCCTCCGTGTACTGGACAGACTTCTGGGCCTTTTCTTTTCACGCCGCTATTTCCGCGGCTTCGAAGCAATTATCGTCCCTGAAGCAACCTCTCTACAGCTTCGCAACATGGGAGTGCGCACACCCCGCATGATCTGGACGGGCCATGGCGCAGGCGATCGGGCCATCGGCTTTGCACAGCATCTGCGGAAATTTGATTACCTGCTTGTACCGGGCCGGAAGGTTGAAGACCGCATGTTGAAGAACGGTATTATCCGCCCGGGCTTCTACCATCGCGGAACATATGCAAAGTTTGATCTGGTTCGGCGAATGCATGCCCGCAGACAGCCACTCTTCAGCAACAATCGTCCGACCGTTCTGTACAATCCACACTTTGTGCAGAAATTTTCTTCCTGGAAGGCTATGGGCCGCGACCTGCTGGACTTCTTTGCCCGGCAAGACCAGTACAATGTGATCTTCGCGCCGCACTTTCGTCTCTTTTACAATAATCGTGATGAGGGAGAAGCCCTCAAACGTGATTATGAAAGTGTTCCGCACCTTATCGTTGACCCTGGAAGTCAACGCAGTATCGATATGACCTATACCATGGGTGCAGATCTCTATCTCGGGGACGTTAGCAGTCAGGTTGCAGAATTCATGATAAAACCCCGGCCCTGCCTGTTTCTGAATGCTCATGAAGCAGACTGGCAGAACAACCCGAATTATCAGTCATGGACGCTTGGGCCTGTTACGGATAATATCGCCCATCCAGCTGACGAAATTGTTAAGGCGTTTGAGACACACTCACGTTTCCTTGAGATTCAGCGCCAATATGTACTAGAGACATTCGAAACTCTAGGCGAACAGCCTACGGCCCCCGCTGCCGCGGATGCCATTGTCGATTTTTTACAGAAAGCCGCCTGATGTCCGGCGACCCTAATGGAGCTAGTCTAGGTTTGACCGAGGACAACCAGAACCCCATCGCCCATCCCGCTCCGACGCCAAGCCGCTCCGGTCTGGTCAGACGGTACGGAGATTTCCCGAGCTTCGCCGCAGCGCTTGATTACGCAGCCCAGGGCGAGAGTGGATTCAACATCTACTCCGGACGTGGACAGCTTCTGGAAGCTCTGCCCTACCGCGTCCTGCGCGAACAGGCGATCTCGATGGCCCGACGCCTTCTGGGCCTTGGACTGGCTCCTGGGGACCGGATCGCGATTGTTGCGGAAAGCGATGGCGATTTCGCCCGCATCTTCTTCGGCTGTCAGTATGCCGGTCTGGTTCCTGCCCCCCTTCCGCTTCCTGTCGCCTTTGGTGGCAAGGAAGGATATGTGTCCACGCTTCGTGGCATGATTCAGGTAGCGGCCGCGCGCGCAGTTGTCGTGCCGGATGTGATCGGAAGCTGGACTTCTGATGTTGTGGACGGTCTGGACCTGATCTTCGGCGGCTCCCCTGCGGACCTGCATCGCCATGCCGAGGCCAGTGTCGATTTGCCGGACATCCGGCCTGAAGACCTGTCCTATCTGCAGTTTTCATCAGGCAGCACCCGCTTCCCGATGGGCGTCTCCGTGACGCAGGCTGCCGGCATGGCCAATGCCCGTGCCATTGCCCGGGACGGCCTGAAGGTTCATCCGGCAGAAGACCCGCGTGATGATCGCTGTGTGTCCTGGCTCCCGCTTTATCATGACATGGGACTGGTCGGGTTTTTCCTGACGCCACTCACATGCCAGTTGACGGTTGATCTGCTGCCGACGCGTGAATTTGCCCGTCGCCCGCATGTCTGGCTGGACCTGATCTCGCGGAACCGTGGCACGATCGCCTACAGCCTGTCGTTCGGATACGAGCTCTGCTCACGCCGCAGCGGTCAGGCCGAACTGGATCTTTCGTGTTGGCGCATTGCTGGCATCGGCGGTGACATGATCCGCCACCATATCCTTGAAGGCTTTGCTGAACGCTTTGCCTCCAATGGGTTCGATGCGCGCGCTTTTGTCGCCAGTTATGGCATGGCAGAAGCCACGCTCGCCATCAGCTTCGCTCCGCTGAACACTGGGATCCAGACAGATACGATCGACCTGCGGACTCTGGAGAAGGATGGACTCGCCCAGCCTTCCAACGATCCGTCTCATGCCCTTCGGACATTCGTGCTGTGCGGCGAGCCTCTGCCTGAACATGAAATTGAGGTTCGCGACCAGTCAGGTAAGGTCCAGCCCGACCGTCATGTCGGCTGCGTTTTCGTTCGGGGCCCCAGCCTGATGTGCGGCTACTTCCGTCGCCCTGAAGAGACCGAAGCTGTGCTGGATGCTGATGGGTGGCTGAATACAGGCGATCTTGGCTATCACCTGAATGGTCAGATCGTGGTCACAGGCCGTGCCAAGGACCTGATCATCATCAATGGCCGCAATATCTGGCCTCAGGATCTTGAGTGGTCCGCCGAAAGTGAAATAAGCACCTTGCGCTCTCGCGACGTCGCTGTTTTTTCAGTTGAAACGGAAACCCGCGAGAGCATCGTGGCTCTGGTGCAGTGTCGCGCCACCGAAGAAGAAAGTCGCAACAGCCTGCGTGATGAAGTCACCAGCCTCTTCCGTCGTCAACATGGCGTGGATGTCCGGGTCGTTCTGGTTCCACCGCGCACGCTTCCTCAGACGTCTTCTGGAAAGCTGACGCGTGCCCGCGCCAAGGCAATGCTGCTCTCGGGTCAGTTTGACCTGGAACAGGCTGCAAGTTCAGCAGCCTGAACAACATCAGTCCGCCCCCTTGCACAGAAGGGGTAGCGGACTGACGTGCTTTGACGCATAAAGCGTCCCCAAAACTGCATACAGAGACCGAGAGTTCAATTTCATGACTGACAGCGTCGCCGGCATCTCCGGCATGATCATCGAAAAACTGCTCGCCAACCCGAAAGTTCCGCGGGACATCAATGGCAACAGCAAGATCGTCGAAGATCTGGCTTTCGATAGCTTGGCAGTCATGAATTTCGTCATGGAAATTGAAGACGAACTGGATGTCTCGGTCCCACTGGACAAGCTGGCCGACATCCGGACCATCAACGATCTGGCTGCATGCCTACACACCCTCAAGGCCAGCCAGGCGTGATCGATATCTTCGCCAAGCACGCGGCGCTTCGTACAGCTTACGAGGGGCTTACCGCAGTGTCGCCGCGCAACCCGTTTGAGGTTGTGATCGAACGGCCCCTTTCGGCGACGGTTGGGCTGATCGAAGGCCGAGAGACGCTTCTGTTCGGCACCAACAACTATCTTGGTCTGAGCCAGTCTTCGCGTGCGGCTGAAGCCGCTATTGAAACAGCCCGTACCATGGGCGTCGGCACAACCGGCTCCCGAATTGCCAATGGCACGTTCGGTTTGCATCAGCGCCTTGAAAAGCGTCTTGCGTCCTTCTTTGGCCGCAAGCACTGCATGGTGTTCTCAACCGGATATCAAGCCAATCTGGGCACGATCTCTGCACTCGTGAACAAGGACGATGTCCTGCTTCTCGATGCAGACAGTCATGCCAGCATCTATGATGGCGCCAAGCTGTCCGGCGCGCAGGTCATCCGTTTCCGCCACAATGATCCGGTCGATCTGGAAAAGCGTCTCGCACGCCTGAAAGATCATCCTGGTGCAAAGCTGATCATTGCTGAAGGCATCTATTCCATGACGGGGAATGTCGCCCCTCTGGACAAGTTCGTGGACATCAAGACGCGTCACGGCGCTTACCTGATGGCAGACGAAGCGCATTCCTTCGGCGTACTGGGCGAACATGGCCGCGGCGTTGCAGAGATGCAGGGCTGTGAAGATGGCATCGACTTCATTGTCGGTACCTTCTCCAAGTCTCTTGGCACAGTTGGTGGCTACTGCATCACGGACCATGACGGCGTGGATCTGATGCGCCTGTGCTCACGCCCTTACATGTTCACAGCGTCCCTACCCCCGGAAATTATCGCTGCGACCCTTGCGGCTCTGGACGACATGGAAGCGCGCCCGGAACTGCGCGTGAAGTTGCAGGAAAATGCCGCCCGTCTTCACGCAGGCCTAAAGGCTGCCGGACTCCAGACCGGTGAGCATGTTTCTCCAGTCGTCGCTGTTACGCTTGATAATATTCCGCAGGCCGTTGGCTTCTGGAATGCTCTGCTGGAAAACGGCGTGTATGTGAACCTGTCTCTTCCACCGGCGACGCCTGACAACCGTCCGCTCCTGCGATGCTCTGTCATGGCGGCTCACAGTGCAGAAGAAATTGACAAGGCGACGGCAGTTTTCAAAGCAGTAGCGGAACACTTCCAAGCCTGAAGAAAACTGGATCTTCAGACATAAAAAAGGACCTTCTCGAAGGTCCTTTTTTATGTTTTAGCGCTACGCCTGCTTGCGCAAGCGCTGCATACGCCACAGAAGAACTGGCAGAAACAGAAGCGGATGTTTCTGTTCCGCTTCGGAAAGACTCAGGTCCAGCCCCGTATGCCGCTGGATTTTCCAGGCAAGATAAGACGCTCCGTTCTCGAAGGTGAAAGCCGCTTTTATCAAGCGAACGACATTCCGAGACTTGCCGGTCTGACTGACCAACTTCCAACGCCGTGCAGCACGCTTTCGGTCCCCGGAAGACAGAACGGGTTCCAGCGCATTTCCCGTAGCCGAATAACGGAGGTGAGCCCGCGCCCAACCCAGTGGCAACATGGCTGCAAATCGGTTCTCCTGACCGGAGATCAGGCTTTGCCCTCGGCCCTTCTTCTCAACTCGCAATTCAGAAGCGTAGGTCCGTGCAAAGAGGGACTGCCAGTATTCAATCGCCGTCATACGCGGCGCCCCCAACAAAGCTGCCCAGCAGGACGCCGTGGTTACACACCTCGCAATCAGATCGAGAAGCGTGTCTGCGGCTTTTTCGTCCCTCACCCAGATGAGCCTGACTGGCTGGCAGAATCTGGCCCACAGGGTTGTGTCCAGCGTGCCAAGCGTTGTGCGCTCTTCAAACTGCTGGCGTGACAGGAACGCGATTTTAGCCCGCAGAGTTCGCTGTCCGGTTTTGAATTCCGCATAACGCACATTAGGCGGCAACAGAAGATTGCCGGTTCGTGAAACCAACCCTCCTGTAAAGCCTCCAGCGTCTTCCGTTACAATATAAAAATCGAGAATACCTTCGAAGTCTTCCGTCCGCAGGACAGACCCGTAAAACAAAACCCCAAGAGGTGTCTGAGGGCAGGCAGAAGCCAAAGCATCCGCGAAGGCCACGACATCAGGATGAACCGGAGTTGTCAGTTCCCCGATCAGGAATTTTTCAAGAGCGTCAGGCATGGAGAAAACGGAATGCCGGTCCACGCTCAAGACGCATCTGCTCATGTTCGGACGGCGTGAAAACCTCGCCATCCAGAACGAAATCGCTTTTCGTCGTCAGAATCATGTCATCGGTACGGCCGCTGACGTAATCTGGATGATGGCGCAGCCAGCGTGGCGCACGGCCACACAGCAACGCAGCCGTCGCACGTGAGAGATTTTCTGGATGAGCCCCGACATCGAGGTAGCGGAGTCCTTCAACATTCGGCTCCGCATCCCAGAAAGGCCAGATCCCACGGGAGAGCTTGGACAAGCCCGTCGTCAGGAACATGAAGCTGTTTCCGTCATACGCATGCCCGGAGGTTTCAACCCTCAGAGCCTCGCCAGAGAGCCAGCTTTCCCGGCTTTTTCGAAACATAAGACTGATAACAGTGCTGAGTAGCGTAAAGCCAACAGCCAGATCATGCGGTGCAAAGCGCACCACAGTCGGGGAATGCGCAATCCGGACAGCCCGCGCATATCCGGTGCAGCCGCCAAAAAGCCCAAGAACGGGACTACGGTCTGTCTCCGGCCATGATAGCCGGATTGGTGTCCGGATGCTGGAACGCATTGCCGCCCCTCGCTGAAGGCGACGGATCGCCTCCATCCCGCGTAGCCCGAACCCGACATCATTGGCGATCAGATTGGTATTTCCTGAGGCCAGGACAGCAATATCCGGCAGCCGGTCGGCAGGGTAGACACGGGCAATGGCAGTCAACGCTGTGCTGACTGTGCCGTCTCCACCATCAATCACGATCAACCGCACATCTCTTTTGCAAAGATGGCGCACGTGCTCCGTCATACCTTCCCGACTATCTGATGGAACGAAGTTTTCACCCAGAAGCGCCTTGGCCTCAGCAGCAAAAACGGAACCACTACGCCTGTTCTTGCGGCTACGGGCATTATGAATAAGAGCAAATCGCACTATGGGGGGAGTTCTTCGTGTTATGTTCGGAGCTATGCGGGCGGGTCTAGCACGGCTATGATGGTTCCACCAGAATATGGGTGTCTCCTTCTGGTGGAAAGACTGACTAAGGCCACGTTTCTCAAATGCCCCACACACGCCCCGCAGAAACACGCACTCCGCGGGAGACGCATGCCGTCACCTTGGCCCACTTGTCAGATCCCCACCTTCCACCGCCGCCCGTGCACTGGCGGGACGCCATCAACAAGCGTGCACTGAGCCTTCTGTCTTGGAAAAAGCACCGCCGTCATGTGCATCTGGCTGCAACCTGTGCGGCCATCGTAGAGGACATCGCCAGAAATAATGTGGATGCCATTCTGGTCAGTGGTGATCTGACGAATTTCGGCACCCCGGATGAATTTGCGCTTGCTGCGAACTGGCTGAAACAACTTCCGGCTACCGCTATGGTTATTCCCGGCAATCATGACTGCATGATTCATCAGCCAGCCGAAAAAGGCCTGCTTCAGTGGAAGACGTGGTCTGCCGCGTCTTATCCGTATGCACGGATTCATGATGGCGTTGCGGTTGTCGGTGTGAATTCAGGCGTGCCGACACCGCCTTTCATGGCCTATGGTCGCGTCGGGCGCAAACAACTTGCACGGCTTGAAACCCTATTGAACCAACTTGGAAAGGCTGGGCTGTGCCGTGTTGTCATGATTCATCATCCGCCCAGACGCGGTCTGGTGACTTGGCGCAAGTCCCTGCACGACTACCGGGCTTTTGCCCGGGTGCTTGAGCGCACCGGCGCAGAAATTGTTCTGCATGGCCATTCTCATGACGCGACCCTGACCCATATCCCTGGCACGGACATACCCCTGCTGGGCGTAGCCTCGGCGTCCCTCATGGACAAACGGGAACACCGGCAGGCCTGCTGGAATCATCTCTCCATTCATTCACAGAACAACGGCTGGGTCATTCAGATGACTCGCCACAGACCCGATGGTAGGATTACGGAAAAAGCGTCCTGGTTGCGGCCACGGAAAAACCAGGCATGAAGCAGCGCGCAACCATACTGGACCGGTATCTTCTCACGCAGATGATACCGCCGTTCGTAATCGCTCTGGTCGCAATGCTTATCGCATTGCTTCTGGAACGGCTTCTGGCTTTGTTCGATTATCTGGCATCAGCAGGGAGTTCTCTGGCAACGTGTATCAAGTTGCTGACAGATCTTCTTCCGCATTATTTTGGAATTGCGGTCCCCGCGGCGCTCTGTATCTCCGTGTTCCTCACCATTCGCGGAATGAGCGACAACAACGAGATTGATGCGCTTGAAGCCGGTCGGGTTTCCCTTCTGCGTATCAGTCGTCCATTCATGTTCGTCGGCCTCCTGCTTGGGGCCGCGAGTGTCCTGCTCTATGGATACATCCAGCCGGTCGCCCGGTATGATTACCGGGCTGGCTTTTATTTCGCCGCCCATACGGGATGGGCGCCCCATCTTCAGGCAGGCATGTTCGCATCGACATCCAGCACGGCCGTGATGACGGCGGACAATGTGAGCCACGCGGGCACTCGGATGAAGCGGATTTTCATTCGGGAAGTGAACAAGAATGGCGTGGCCCACATCATCACGGCACGCACGGGTCAACTCACCATTTCCAACAAATTGCGTAGCACCCAGCTCGATCTGTGGAACGGGGAAATTGTTGATGACCCATTTCCCAATCGCGCAAATTTCAAGCCAACAGTGACCCATTTTTCACATGTGGTGCGCATCATTGAACGACCGACCCAGGAAAATTCTTTCCGCTCCAGAGGAGCGGACGAGCGGGAGCTAACCCTTTTTGAACTGGCTCATGACCTGCGATACGGCGTTCCCGGGATTGAGTATCGTACGCTTCGTGCGGAAATGGATTTCCGTGTGGCGCATGCGCTGGCCATCCCGTTCATTCCCCCTTTGGCCGTGGCATTGGCTATCGGTTCGAGACGGCGCAGGTCTGTGTGGGGCCTGATCGCCGTGTCCGCCATTCTGGTGGGCTTCGACCAGACACTGATGTTCGGTCATAGTCTGGCCGCTACAGGGCGCCTCCCTATCTGGCTGGCTATCTGGGTTCCGCTGGCCATTTTCTGTATCGCCTGTCCCGCCACGCTTCTTCGCCGCTCCCGCGGATCCTGGAGACGTCGCAAGCTGGTTCGCCCCTCATGACTGCACACGCACCACGACACGTTCTGTACCGGTATCTGAACCGCGCCCTGCTTGGCCGCTTCATGCTGTGCGGTGCGGTTCTTGTTTCTCTGCTCGAAATTCTGGCGCTTCTTGAAAAAACGACGCCCATCCTGAACCGGAATCTGGGCTTTCGGGGCATTCTGACGTTTGCGTTTCTGCATCTGCCGGCCCTGAGCGTTGAAATCATACCGCTGGCCTTCATGATTGGAGCACTGTTCCTGCTCATGCAGATGACGCTTTCGTCGGAAATGGCTGCACTTCGTGCATCCGGCCTTTCGACTGCAGGTCTTTACCAACGTTTTCTCCCGGCAATCCTGATTGTCGGCTTTACCGCCACGGCGGTCCAGTACTGGGTCATCCCTCCCTGCGAAAATGCACTTGCAACGTGGTGGAACAAAACTGATCCCGACGCCGCAAAGCCGGATACACCTGCGAAACGCATTCTATGGTTTCGTGCGGGACCAACACTCGTGCGGATTGGCCAGTACGCACACGGGGGGTCTTTTCTTCGGGACGTGACGATCTACCACCGTGATGCCAGCGGCCTGCTGACGGGTACGGAGCACGCAGCAACACTATCTTATGACGGGCAAGTCTGGCAGCCGACGGGCGCCCAGGATTTGACGCTCACAGATAACGGGACTTTCGTAAAGGTAACGGGAGGTGACAACCGCTTCGAAATTCCGGCCACCCCCAAGATGATCATGACCCTCTCTGAAGACAACGCTGCCGTTACACCAGCGCAGATCGGGGCTATTCTTCACAAGGGCGCGCCAGCCAGTCTGCCGCGCGCGACATATCGCATGGCACTCTTCAGTGGCATCATTCTTCCATTTCAGATTGCAGTAATGCTTCTATTGGCGCTGCCAGTGATCTATATCCCTCCACGGGCAGGACTTCGAAATCCTCTTCCGGTCTATGTACTGGCTGCCGGTATGGGTTTCGTAATCCTGCAAGGAATGATTTCCGCACTCGGAAATGCAGGAACGCTTGGAGCGCCTCTGGCTACCAGTGCGGGCCCGCTGCTAGGCGCCTTCTTGGGGATGACCTGGATCCTGCGGATGGAGGAAAAATGAGCAAGTCCAAACCCTGGCATAACATGTCGTCCCTGCGGACGGGGCGCAGCTTTGATCTGGGCAAGATGTCTCTGCCCCAGTTGTGGATTGCCTACCTCACATACCCGACGATCCTTCTCTATTTTGCGCTGATTGCCGCCGCAGCCTTTGGAGCCCTTCACTTCTCCCACAGCCTATGGGGCACACTGATCCCCATCCCGGTTGTGATCGCCGTTTATCCTCTGGCCTGGTACATGATCCATCGCTTCATCCTCCACGGGCGCTGGCTGTATCGAAACCACTGGACCGCGGCTCTGTGGAAGCGCATCCATTTCGATCATCATCAGGACCCGCATCTTCTGGACGTACTGTTCGGATCGCCTTTGAACACGGTTCCGACGATGGCGATCATCACCATGCCGATCGGGTATCTCATAAGCGGCTGGAGCGGCTCTTTCTGCGCACTTTCCACAGCTCTGGTGATGACGTGCATCTATGAGTTCTTTCACTGCATCCAGCATCTGGCGTACAAGCCGCGCTGGAAATGGGTCGCCCACATCAAGCAGTTGCATGTTCTGCATCATTTCCATGACGAGGACGTCAATTACGGCATCACGAACTACGTGCCAGACCGTCTTTTCGGCAGCTTTTATCGCGAAGCACGTGATCGCGCCCGTAGCCAGCACGTTTTCAACCTCGGCTATGACATCGAAGAAGCCAAGCGCTATCCTTGGGTCATGGATCTGACGGGATCTCCCCCGAAAGATCGACCAGACGGCGCCCGTCCTGCATCAGACCGTAGCCGCACGGCGTGACTCTCCCCGTTCTGGTTCTTGCCGGTTCCCGCGATGGTGAACAGGATGTCCTCGCCCAACTGGGGAAAGTGTCTCACAAGGCACTTCTCCCCGTTCGGGGAGAACCCATGCTTGGGCGTGTTCTCAGAACACTTGCAGTCACGCCCGGTCTCGGCGCTGTTACTATCAGCATTGAAGCACCCGACCGCATCCGTGACATTGCTGGTACGGCTGAGATCCTGAAAGCCGCTGCCTCCCCCAGTGAGAGTGTTGCAGAGGCGCTAACCCACATCGGCACCCCGTGCCTTGTCACCACGGCAGATCATGCACTGCTACGGCCCGAGTGGATCACTGAATTCCTCGGGAAAACCCGTGACTGCGATCTGGCCGTAGGCGTTGCACTTAAAGCCACTGTTGAGCGGGATGTTCCCAACACCAAGCGTACTTATATCCGACTGTCGGATATGAGCTTTTCGGGGTGCAATCTTTTCTGGATGGGAACGCCACGCGCCGAAGCTGTCGTGGAACTCTGGAAGCGCTTGCAGAAAGACCGCAAGCGCCCTCTGAAAATGGCGCGGACGCTTGGCTTTGGAACCCTTCTTCGCGCTCTTCTGGGACGGCTGGATTCCAACGCACTCTGTCAGCGTATCGAAACCCTGACAGGCGCACGCGTCCGTCTTGTTCCCTTGTCGGACGGTCAGGCCGCCGTGGATATCGACAAGCCAGCCGATCTTACCGTGGCCGAAGAGCTTCTGGCACAGCGATCCTCATGAAAATTGCCTACGTTATCAATTCTCTGGAATGTGGAGGCGCGCAACTTCCCATCCCTGACATCATTTCCGTTCTCCAAAGTCGGGGCGGCGAAGTCACAGTGTTCAGCCTTGAAAAGCGAGACGGTCTTGCCATCCCCGTGCTGGAGAAGCAGGGAATCAAGGTTCACGTCCGCTCTGGCGGCAAGAAAGATCATCTGGCCGCATGGCGATGGCTTCGCGATGAAATGGATGCTTTCCAGCCCGATCTGATCTGGACATCCCTGACGCGCGCAACCCTTCTGGGCCAGCGTGCGGCCAACAAGCTGGGCGTCCCTGCGGTTCACTGGCAACACTCGGCCCGCCTGAAGAAGGCTAACAGCATTCTGCTACGTCTTCTGTGCCGGAAAGCCGCCCTCTGGGTTGCAGACTCCCCAACAGTCGAAAGCTTTTCACGCAAGAGTCTGGGTCTGCGGAGCAAGGTCATGACCTGGCCCATTTTCCGGGCAGATCCTGCGACCCCAAAAGCGCCGGCGTGGAAAAAGGGAAAAGTTGTCCGGATCGGAAGTCTTGGTCGGCTCCACGCGGTCAAAGGATACGACCTGCTGTTCGAAGCACTGGATCTTCTGCGCGACCATCCGGATTTGCCACCTTATCGGGTCGTGCTGGCAGGCGATGGTCCTGAAAGAGACGCTCTTGAGAAGATCGTTCTGGACAAGAAGCTACCTGTTGATTTTCTGGGTCACTGTGAAGAGCCATTCACTTTTCTTCCGACCTTGCACCTGTACGTTCAGCCCTCTCATTGGGAAGGCATGTGCGTTGCGGCCCATGAAGCCATGGCTTGTGGATTACCCGTGATAGCCACCCCTGCTGGCGAGATTCCCCATACGATGGATGATGGGCACTCAGGTTTGGTTGTGCCCTTCAACAATGCTCCTGTTCTGGCAAGCGCCATTGCAGAGCTCATCATGCAGCCGAAAAAGCTGCACTCCATGGGGGCCCTGTCCCGCAAGCGCGTGCTGGACCGCTTTGGCCCCGACGCCTTCCTGCGGCAGGGCAATGCGGTTCTGGATCGGCTACCGGGTTTTAGCCCAGCCCGAGACGACGCTTCACGTTCATAAGGTCTCGCCTGGGGCCAAACCCCACACGCTTCACATCTACAAGCGTCACCTGCCCTGCCGCAGATAACGTGTGAAAACCATCTGGAAAGCGGCGACGGAGTACGGCAGGCGCATCCAGAACCGCGTCAGGCGTGACTTTCGGCAGTCCGCGCTCCAGTCCTTCGATTTTCAACAGACGGATGCCCCGGCCGTATGTGCCGCGGCAGTCCTGCGTCGGAAGAAAGATTTCTCCATCGACCACGATGGGTGTGCCGCCTGGCCTTGCCCCTGCGCGATCGTTCAGGAAAAGGCCTAGAGACGTCCAAGGCCCCATAAGGTCATCAGCTACCGAGAGATAGAGTGTTGACTGGCGTTCTTCCCGCGTACCGGCAGGCGTCCAGAACATCCACCAGCGCCCGGCATGGTAAAAAGGCGTCGCGTCGATGGCAGCTTCCGGAAAATTGAACGCCTCGACCTTTTCCCAACCAAGGGGAAACTGTGTCGCCCGGTAGAGGGTCAACCGGCCAGACGCACTGGCTTCTGGCAGTAGATACGTCTCCCCCTCATGCTCGAACACATAAGGGTACGAAAGGTGCCAGTCTTCACGTAGCACTTCCTCGCGCTCGATAAGCCGTCCGGTGCTGTCATAGACCAGCACTTCGATGACACCTTTCGGACTGCGGTAATCATAAGCCTCAGCAAAGACATGCAGCCTTCCGCCCCGCCATAATCCGAATGGGTCTGCGAGAAACCGGTGGTCTCCAATGTCTGGCAGGGTTGTGACTTCAAATCCGTTCAGACTTCCTGCCCGGATCAGATCTGCCAGAGGAGCGTGGATAATGGCACAACGCCAGTGGTCCGTGCGCAGGAACGGCATGCCGACTCTCCTTGAACATACAAACAGGGAAAAACAAGAACAGGGGCAGACGTAAAGCGCAGATCGGGGCAATATGGAACCATGAGTTCGGTTCTTTCCGAGATGACACCCGGTTTTCCAGAGAGACAACTCGCCATTAGGCGGGCTGTTCTGGGGCTTTGTCGCACCATGGGCTGGGCCGCGATCAATGAATTCGCTCTGCCCTCAGCCGGGCGCCGTGCAGACGTCATGGCGCTTCTGCCGGATCACAGCCTGACCTGTATCGAGATCAAATCCGGCATCCGTGATTTCCAGACGGACCAGAAATGGTGCGACTATCGGAGCTGGTCTGACAGGCTATTTTTTGCTGTGGATGACGGTTTTCCGCTGCATGTTCTGCCGGAAGATGTTGGCATCATCACAGTCAGCCTCTGCATGGTTCCAGACAGTCTGTTCCACAGTATTGTGGCGGAATGCGCCGTTATCCGGGAACCAGCAGAGCACAAGCTTGCTGCTGCCCGCCGCAGGACCATTCTGCACCTCTTTGCTACGACGGCGGCCAGCCGTCTGATGTCTCTTGAAGATCCCGCCCTTACTGCCTCCCTGCGTGCCGCGCGCCGCACAGAATAGGAAATACCCTGATGAGTTTCGATCCTGTCGCCGTCCGCCTCGAAGCCGCCCGGAGCGTTGTTCAGGATGCGGCCGCCCTTGCCCTTTCGATGCGTCCGGCGCCCGGTGGGCCGACAGGCTCGATGAAGGGGCGGCAGGACTATCTGACAGAAGCGGATGGTGCCGTTGAAGCTCTGGTCAGCAAACGTATCCAGGAGCTCTTTCCGGAAGATGGCTTTCAGGGCGAAGAAGGTGGCGCTACGCGCGAAGGACAATTCCGCTGGGTCGTGGACCCGATTGATGGAACCTCCAACTTTGCGCGAGGCCGTGACCGGTGGTGCGTTTCGCTTGGCCTTCTCAAAGGCGATGAACCCGTCGCTGGCGTGATCGAAGCCCCTGCGCTTGGTGAGGTTTTCACCGCCCGGAAAGGCAAAGGCGCCTTCCTGAACGGTAAGCCGATCAAGGCTTCCCCGATCAGCAACCCTCAGGAAGCCATGATCGAGATGGGATGGTCCTGCCGCGTTTCGACTGAACTGTTTGGCGAAAAGATCGGCGCCATCATGGCTCTGGGGCCATGCCTCGCTCTGGCGGTTCGGGGGCTCTGGCCCTGACGGATGTCGCCTGCGGCCGCAGTGACGGCTATCTGGAAATCGTGATCCAGCTCTGGGACGTCGCGGCGGCTCTCATTATTCTGGAAGAAGCCGGGGCCACTGTCTCTCCATTTCTCCAGACCGGCGGTCTGACAGGCGGGGCCACTATTCTTGCGGCAGCCCCCGGTATCGCCAAGGCCCTTTCCGAAGCTGTTCAGGTGGAAATCTGAGTCCCTCCCTAATCCCTATTCGTGATTTGGCCGCATTTCCCGAATAGTGCGGGAAGACTTCAATGTTGCCGTTAGCAGAAGGTAAGCTTTATGACCCTGTCCGGTCTCCTGCGTTCGACCGTTCTTGCCGCCACAGGGTGTGCAACGCTCGCGGCGTGCTCTGGTACGTCCACCACAACAGCCAGCGAACAGCAGATCGTTGTCGACAAGGCGACAATCGCAGTTCAGGACCTGTTTGCGAACACGACCGCGACCTCCCGTTCCCAGCAGCTTCTGGCACAGGCCAAGGCCGTCATGGTTTGCCCGTCGGTGCTGAACATGTCCTTCGGGCTCGGTGGCTCTGGGGGACGCTGTGTTCTCATGAGCCGGGATGCCCGCGGCTCATGGTCTGACCCGGCATTCTATCGCCTGAGCACAGGCTCGCTCGGTATCCAGGCTGGTGTGCAAAGTTCCGAGATGATTTTCTTCATCATGTCCCAGCGTGGCATCCAGGCCCTTCTGGATAGCCAGTTCAAGTTTGATGCAACGGCCTCCGCGTCCTTCGCAACGATCGGAACCGGAGCAGAAAGCAGCACGGCCGGAGCCAGAAATACCGACATCTATGCTGCCCAGAAGGCGCAAGGCCTTTATGCAGGCCTCTCTCTGGGTGGCTCGAAGCTGACTGTCGATAGCGGAGCCAACAAGGCCTACTACAACCAGACGGTTGGGCCAGAAGACGTCATCGTGACGATGCGCGTGAACAACCCATCCGCCGATCCCTTGCGTCGCATGATGATGAATGTTGCCAAACTGCCAACAGCATCCACTGCTCACGCGACGGCTGCTACGGCTCCTGCGTCCCAGACCGCCACAACGGATGTCGATCCCGTAGGCAGCAGCCCCTATCCGAGCAACTACGACGCATCGCGCCCTTACAGCACACAGACGCGCGGCGTACAGAGTTCGTCTCTGGCACCCGTTCACTAAAAAACAAAGAAGCCCCGCATCTTAATACGGGGCTTCTCTTATCACTGGGGCGAAGCAGTTTTTTCGCGATAAGCCCGGATATTCTGGTCCTGCTCTTGCAGGGTCTCCGCAAAATTATGACCACCCTCTCCCGTCGCTACAAAATACAGAGCTTTACTGTCTGCAGGGTGAGCGGCGGCCTCCAGGGAAGTAACACCGGGGGAACAAATTGGCCCCGGTGGCAGGCCAGTTTCGAGATAGGTATTATACGGACCCGGCGTTTGCAGATCCTCATGCATGAGCGGACGATCCAGCGTTCCGAGACCGTCACTCAGGCCATAGATCACGCTGGGGTCCGTCTGAAGACGCATCCCAAGTTTGAGGCGGTTCAGAAACACCCGCGCCACCATGGGGCGCTCTGACGGCACACCCGTTTCCCGCTCGATCAGGGAAGCGAGCGTCAGAAGCTCCTGTGGGCTCTGGATCAGGCCATCCAGAGCTTCCACATCCCGCTTCTCCCAGCTTGCTTGCAGCTGCTTGTCCATCATGCGGTGCAGACGATCCACGATAGCCTGCCGTGGAGTTCCCCACACATAAGCGATGGTCTGGGGCAGAACTGTTCCTTCGGCGATCTCCGGAACATCACCAGTCAGCACAGGTGCCTTACGAATGATGTCCGCAATCTTTTTGGCTGTCAGGCCTTCCGGAACGGTCAGGGGATGAGAGACGGGTTTGCCATGGCGCAGAATCTCAAGGACATGCGCAACAGAAACACGGGAAGGAAACAGGAATTCAGACGCATGAATCTGCCCTTCGCGATGGGTCAGAAACGCTGAAATGCGAAAAAATGCGCCCGAAGCCCATGTGGGCGACAGGATACCGTCCGCCTGAAGCGCCTTCGTGACCGTGGCATTGTTGCCATGAGGGATCACGAACGCCTTGGAGTCAGGCAGCGGTCCCGGATCGGTATAATGACCGTATCCGGCCACCGCTGCTGCAAGACAGAACAGCGGCGCCATGAATATTGCCAGCTTGCGGCCAGCCTTGGGGGGAAGAAGCGGTGTCTTGTTTTCTTCGCCGTCCGGCTGGCTGTCAGGCATAGACCACAGTAATCCCGCTCAGCCCTCGCAACGCTTCAGGATGATGCTGGCATTCGTGCCACCAAATCCGAAGCTGTTGGACAGGGCGACATCAACCTTGCGCTTCTGGGCCTTGAGAGCCACACGATCAATGACGCTCTCGCGGGCCGGGTTCTCGAGGTTCAGCGTCGGCGGAACGATGCCGTCACGGATGGCCTGAAGGCAGAAGATGGCTTCTACGGCACCAGCGGCACCCAGAAGATGGCCAATGGCAGACTTCGTGGAGGACATGGCAAGGTTCTTGGCATGGTCGCCAAAGAAACGCTCAACCGCATCCAGTTCCAGATCGTCAGCCATGGTGGAGGTACCGTGCGCGTTGACGTAGTCGATGTCAGACGCCTGAAGACCGCTGTTCTTCAAGGCAGCCTTCATGGCGCGGAACGCACCTTCATGACCCTCTGCCGGGGCTGTAATGTGATGAGCGTCACCGGACAGGCCATAGCCGCCGATTTCGCCATAGATCTTTGCACCACGGGCCTTGGCATGTTCGTACTCTTCCAGCACGACCACACCAGCGCCTTCACCCATGATGAAGCCATCACGATCCTTGTCCCACGGGCGGGAAGCCTTGGTCGGATCATCATTGGAGCCGGTGGAGAGCGCACGTGCCGAGCAGAAACCGGCAATACCCAGCGAGCAGATGGCCGCTTCCGCACCACCGGCAATCATGACGTCTGCATCACCGTACTGGATCAGACGGGAGGCATCGCCGATCGCATGCACGCCTGTTGCGCAAGCTGTGACGACAGCATGGTTCGGTCCTTTGAACCCGTAGCGGATCGAAAGGTGACCGGAAATGAGATTGATAAGCGCGGACGGGATGAAGAACGGTGACAGACGACGGGCCTTGCCGCTCGAAACTGTCAGGGAGCCTTCATAAATCGTCTGCAGACCGCCGATACCGGAGCCGATCATCACGCCTGTAGCGCAGCGATCGTCTTCGTTCTCAGGCTTCCAGCCCGAGTCTTCGACAGCCTGGATGGCAGCGGCCAGACCAAGATGGATGAAGCGATCCATTTTCTTCTGGTCTTTGACCGGCACCCAGTCAGACAGCGTGAGACCGCCTTCTTCGGTCGGTCCCTCAGGAACCTGACCAGCGACCTGCGCAGGAAGTTCGGATGGATCAAAATGGGTGATACGCCCGATACCGGACTGCCCTTCGATCAGACGCTTCCACGTCAGTTCCGCACCCACCGCAAGTGGGCTGACAACACCGATACCGGTAACGACGACGCGTCTTCCGTTGATTGCATTCCCGCTCATCGATGCCTCATGTCTCACGTTGTAAACGACCAGTACGGCGCAGCCTTGAGACTGCTCCGTTTATCCGCCCCTGTTTATTATAGGGCGGGATGGGACCAGCCTGAAGCCAGTCCCGAAAGCGCCTCAGGCAGCCTTCTGCTTCTCGATGTAGTCAATCGCGTCCTTGACGGTAGCGATCTTCTCGGCTGCATCTTCCGGGATCTCGACGGAGAAAGCTTCTTCGAAAGCCATGACCAGCTCGACCGTGTCGAGGCTGTCTGCGCCCAGATCGTCAATGAAAGACGCTTCCGGCGTGACCTTGCTTTCTTCAACGCCGAGGTGCTCGACAACGATCTTCTTCACCTTGTCAGCGATATCGCTCATCTGTTTGTTCCTTCTGCCCGTTCAGGGCGTTACAAAAAACTCGTATTGCCGTCTGCCAGTCCGGTAGCCCTCATGGGCTCCCAGCGCAGGCCACCTCCCCTTGCGGAAAGGCGTTGCCGCCGGCCGAACCGGACATCGGCCTTCATCAGACCGGGCAAAGCAGCGCGCGATTAGCACGCTTTGACCTGAAACGCCAAGCGTCTCAGACCATGGCCATGCCACCGTTGACGTGCAAGGTCGTCCCGGTGACCCATGCAGCCTCGTCAGAAGCCAGATACACCACTGCCGCAGCCACGTCATCCGGGTTTCCCATCCGACCCAGCGGAATGGAACCAACCAGCTTCTCGCGGATGCCTTCTGACAGCACATCCGTCATCGGCGTTTCAATGAAACCAGGGGCGACAACATTGACCGTCACACCGCGCGGACCGGCTTCCTGCGCCAGGGACTTGCTCATGCCGACAATGCCGGCCTTTGCAGCGGCATAGTTGGCCTGACCGGCATTCCCCGTCGTTCCAACAACGGACGCGATGGAAATGATACGACCAGCACGACGACGCAGCATACCCTTGAGGGCAGCACGGGCAAGACGGAACGGGCTTTCCAGATCCACCGTCATGACCTGCGACCAGTCGCTGTCCTTCATGCGGATAGCAAGCGTATCACGTGTCAGGCCCGCATTGTTCACAAGAATGTCCAGCGGAGCACCAGCCACTTCCTCCGCCTTGGCAACAAGGCCATCGGCTTCGGACGCGTCTGACAGATTGGCAACGGCAATATGCGCGCGCTCACCAAGGCTGTCTGCCAGTTCCTTCAGAGCCGCTTCACGCGTGCCGCTGAGAACAACCGTTGCGCCGAGTGCATGAAGCTGACGAGCGATAGCGGCACCGATACCACCGGATGCGCCTGTTACAAGCGCGGTCTTGCCAGAAAGAGAGAACATGGTTCGTTGTCCTTACAGAGCCTTGAGCAGAGCTTCGATTTCAGCAGGGGTACCAGCATTGTCCGTCGCAAGGTCCGGTGCAATGCGACGCGCCAGACCACACAGAACCTTGCCCGCCCCCAGTTCGTGCATATTCGTCACGCCCATGGCGGCGATGGCCTGAACGCTCTCGCGCCAGCGAACGGTCCCCGTCACCTGCTTGACGAGAAGATCACGGATCGCCTCGGGATCGGTCACCTTGGCCGCCGTGACGTTAGCAATCACCGGCACTTTCGGAGCATTCAATGTTGCCTTGGCGAGCGCCTCTTCCATTTCGCGAGCGGCCGGAGCCATCAGCGAAGAATGGAACGGCGCAGAGACCGGAAGCTTCACGGCGCGTTTAATTCCACGCTCTTTTGCCAGGGAGATAGCGCGATCTACAGCATCCATATGGCCGGAAACAACAATCTGGCCACCGCCATTGTCATTGGCAATCTCAAGGATCTGCCCCTGAGCCGCATCGTCACAAATCGACTGGGCTTGCTCGGCTTCAACACCCAGCAGAGCGGCCATTCCGCCCTCACCTGCCGGAACAGCGCGTTGCATGGCCTGACCGCGCAGACGCAGGAGGCGTGCACCTTCCGCAATCCCAAGCGTCCCGGCAGCCGCAAGTGCAGAATATTCGCCGAGCGAGTGGCCCGCTACCAACGCCGCCTTGTCCGTCAGGGCGAAACCTCCTTCAGACTCCAGAGCGCGAACCGTAGCCAGCGAGACTGCGAAAAGAGCTGGCTGCGTATTCTCCGTCCGGGTCAGTTCATCAGCATCGCCAGTAAACATAAGCTTGGACAGGTTCTGCCCCAGAGCGTCATCGACTTCCTGAAAGACGGCGCGGGAGGAGGCAAAGGCATCGTGCAGGGCCTGCCCCATTCCAACTGACTGGCTGCCCTGACCGGGAAAGACAAAAGCGTGAACGGACATGGAGCCCCCTGCTGGCATGAAAAACAGGCTCAGGGTGATGCTGTTTCATGCGCGATCTGTCAAATTCTGCGTTATCTGTCCGGCGTAAAAGTCAGATATGCATCCCCCGGAATTCTGACACGAACCTGCGCAAAAGGCTTGGTTGAGCGGAAAATCGTGCCTTCCGAATAATCCTGCGGACGCAACAGGACTGTCATGGGCTCTTTGCCTGCGTTGCTGGCCAGCAACCTGACATGACCGCCTGTCACAGCCTCGAAACGCGCGCCAGGCGCCAGATCGACTTTGAGCCGATGCGCATCAGGCATGAGCCAAGACAGGATGACTCCCGTAAGATCCCGGATGCAAGCGTTGATCTGTGCGAGCCAATGCCGTGCCTGAACACCCGTAAATCTGTCCCCCTGAGGCACTTCCACCCGGAGAGACAGTTCTGTCCGGACGTTATGACCCATCGACTCTGTCTGAAGAATTGGCGGATTTTCTGCCACCAACTGGGCTGTACGCGGGAAGTGCATCTCCCGATCTGTTCCGAAGAACAGAGGAATATCACCTTGCTTACTATGGATGACGAGGCGCGCTTTTGACGGAAGCTCATGATCCGGCAGCAGTTCACCGGTAAAATGGAGTGATAGTCCCTCCCGGGCTGCAGTCGGAAATTTTTCGAAGCGTTCATAGAGATGGGCGACATCCTTGTAAGTCGCCACGCGAACAGCAGGTTTTCCCGCTACGGTCACATGCTCATCAGCAGCGTACGCCACATGAACAGGGAGACAGAAAAATGCGGTTACAAGACTGAATGTCCGAAATGTTCTGGTCATTATACCCATTCATGACAAATGATGTCTTACCCAATCTTCTGCAAGACAATCAGAACCTGAGGCAGTCGTACAGGATTATCCAGATACTCGATCATGCGGAAAAGACCGCCCCATGCCTTCAGAACATAATTCCGAGGGATAATGGCCTCGCCATAATGCGCCTGAAAATGGGGAGGCTTTGCCGAGGAAGCATGCAGAAACCGGCCGGCCTCGAAATCCGAATTGGCACGGGCCTCATCAATAAAACTGTCCGCACAGGCCTCGTGCCAGGGATGTTCCAATCGCATTCCTGACGCCCGACGCAGACGCTGCTCCGCGCAGAACGCCAGAAAACGGCGGCTCTGTGTTGTCAGAACAACCAGCCCATCCGGCTTCAGAAGCCTATGAAATTCTCGCATCCAGTGACAGGCAAGAAACTCATCCAGATGGGAAAAGGTGGACCAGGACGTCACCAGATCCAGACTTTCAGACACCATGGGGAGCGGAGGCACCGGTCCAGCCTGAAGAAAACCCAGAGACGGGTTGGCGCGACGCGCGGCCATGAGAAAGCGATCCGTATTTTCCACACTCACAAGAGACTGCGGGCGAACGTCTTTCATGAACAGACGCGCTGTACGCCCCCATCCGCATCCAAAATCGAGCAGAGCTGTCTCGGGTCGAACAGGCCGACCGGCATAAGCACAGTAAGCCTTGATTTCCCGGTAGAATACATGCGCCTCATGAATGGAGACTTCCCCATGATGCCCATGAATTTCACGCTGGATGTTGTCTGGTGGGAAGTCTGGCATCCGAACGCCACGAACCTCCCGCGCGGAAACGGAAGCCGTCAGAACATGCAGCCATTCTTCATCGCTGAGACCGTGAAAAGCCTCAAAAACTGCATCCGTCCTGTCGGAATGAGTCATTCTTCTACCGTTACACCATGTCAGTAACGATTAATTAACGTATCTTTACCGACAAGAGAACTGGCCGACGCTGTTTTACGGAATACCCCACCCCTACAAGCCCTATCCGCGTCGTTTTTACATGAACTGAATATGGCTCTTGAAACCAAGGAGAGCCGCATCCCGAAGGTTATATTGGGCATTCGGGTGAATGTAATATTCAAAGAGCGGCGTAAAAATGACGCCTCGTACGACGTGAATTGCGTAATTGAATTCCATTACAATAGCGTCCCGCTGCACTCCAGTGGCGTGATTGGGAAGTGTCCCTCCCTTCCGGATCAAAGCCGCTTCCGTGCGACTGACACCGGACGCAATCTTCGTATAGGTCAGGGAAAAGCCCAACGTATCGTATGGTCGGGAAGCGAAAAGACCACGATTAATAAGCGCCCCATAAACCAGATAGCGCCGCAGCGACGTATGAGGATCATTGTAAATGAGGCCGGCCATTCCGGTTAGGCCAGACCCCTTGGCCTTATAGTGCAGGAACTGCTGATCCAGCATGACCCATGTGGACCATGATGCACTCCGTTTTTTCTGTGCAAGTCCAGTGGTGGCATAGGAGCCGCCATACAGATCATAATAGTTATCGACCTGAGGCGTGCTGAAAACCTGGGCACCAAACTTGTAGTGGCCCGGCAGTTTCCCGTGTCCGAACACAGGTTCCCAGGCGGTTTCAATTGGTGCGGCATAGCCAATGATATTGGCGCCGTTGAATTTGAAGCCGGTCCGATGCTGATAGACCTGATAAATTCCGTTTTCGATTGGGTACACACCCGTCTGCACATAGACAGAACGCACAGGCCTCCCACGTACACGGAAACCCCATGTTGCCGCCGGGTAACCCGCATCGAAATTGGTATCGGTAATGCCCTTGGGGCGGCCGCAGAAACTTCCGTTCTGAAAATTGCAGAATAATGGGCTGGCAGCAAAATCCGAGATTTCAGACATCCGCCCGGCAGCTATGGCAAGTCGACCGCCATAAAGCGTTTCTTCACCATACATATAAACAAGATGCACAACGACATTGCCTCCTCCGCCGTAATCTTCGGAAGCATGATTGAGCCAGTCACCAAACATACGGTTCGCAGTGGTGCCGTAACGCCCGACCGTAATCATGTGCGTGGCAAATCCACGCAGGCCCGCAAGCTTTTCCCAATCGATATCGAGCTGCATTGCATACTGACCTGCGTTACTCGCACCCTGCTTATAGTTTTCAAAACCCGGCGTGCTGCCTCGCGTCGGCCTGGTAATAGCGCCTGCAAATTCATTGGTGTTATCGACGAGGAAATTTATCCCCCTCTTGCGCAGCCAGTCTGACAGCGGATTGGAAACAATAGCTTCCGGATGAGAAAATTCTGGCACGCTGGTCTTGCGGGAGCCATTTTTCGGCAGAGGCGTCGAGACCAGAAGACTTGGAGCAGAACCAACATCCCGGTCCATAACCTGCCCTAATGCTGGAACTGAGACAAATACACTTCCAAACAAGAAAAGACCCGCAATACGTCGAAGATTTCCACCTTGCACACGAACGCGTAAGTTCCGCATCTTCTATCCCAATAGAACAATCGTTACATCACAAGTTCTTGCGTCATATATTTCAGGATTCTGAACAACAGACACATAAATACAATGACGAAATTTTATAATAAGATAATTCTATTTTTGACACCTGTCGGGGATTTGATTTTCAAAAACAAAATTCACAGATATATAAAATTTTTTTATATTTTCTTGTTTGAATAAAACAAAGTATACATTTTCCATATTAAATACTCATGTCGGTAAAAATAATTATCAGAGATCGTTTAAATATGAACAGGATGTAATATCACTGTCACATGAAACACATTTTTGTGGATGTTTTCGAAAGTGTGTCTTTTTTTGTGGAAAATCAAAGACAGGAAGGGGAAGAAGTTTATCGTTCACGCGAACCACATGTCGTGGCGTGTGAAGAGAGAGGAAATTTCTGCATGTCTCTTTCTGGTAAGATTGCCGCTGTAACCGGGGCGGCTCAGGGTATCGGCAAGGCCATTGCTCTTCGTTTAGCGCGCGACGGCGCGGACATCATCCTGCTGGACGTCAAACAGGAAACTGTTCAACAGGCTGCAAAAGAAGTTGAAGCTCTTGGCCGTCGCGCCATCGCGCTGACAGCAGATATCAGCAACCGTGACGCATTTCAGGCAACCCTGAAAGACGCTGCCGACCAGCTCGGTGGCCTCGACATCATGGTGAACAACGCCGGCATCTGTCAGGTCAAACCCATTCTGGACGTGACGCCGGAAGAAGTTGAGAAGATCTTCCGTATCAATGTGCAGGGCGTCATCTGGGGTATTCAAGCCTCAGCCAAGATCTTCCAGGCCAGTGGCAAGAAGGGCAAGATCATCAATGCCTGCTCAATTGCCGGGCATGAAGGGTTTCCACTTCTCGGCATCTACTCTTCTACCAAGTTTGCAGTTCGCGCCCTGACGCAATCCGCCGCCAAGGAACTGGCGTCTTCCGGCATTACCGTGAATTCCTATTGCCCCGGCATCGTCGGAACGGACATGTGGGTAGAGATCGACAAGCGCATGTCTGAGATCACGGGTGCAGACATCGGCGCAACATATAAAAAGTATGTCGAAGGCATTGCTCTCGGCCGCGTTGAAACTGCCGACGACGTCGCAGGCTTCGTAGCATTCCTGTCCGGCAAGGACTCGGATTACATTACCGGTCAGTCCATCCTGATCGACGGCGGCCTCGTTTACCGTTGATCTGAGACCACAAAAAAGGGCCGGAGAAATCCGGCCCTTTTTTTTATTCAGGCGTCCCGCGGGATCAGGCGACCGCGCTGCCAGGCTTCGGCTGCTTCATCCGGATCCTGCCCTTCCACGCCAATCATGTAATCCAGTGCGCTCATAACCTTGTTGCCGAGCATCATTTCCGAAAGCTCGTCCAGCAGGTCCGTGTCCGCTTTGCGGGCTACGTCGTCGCGCAGGATCATGCGGGCGGACATCTCGCCACCCAGCAACTTGCCCGGATCTTCAACCAGCGTCAGCAACGACGTGTGAAACACGGCATGGGGCTGTGTTGCGACAACGAGGGGCGCTTCCCCTTCGGCCTGAGCCTTTTCCAGCCGGGCGATTAAAGCGGCTTCCCCAACCACTTCCATTGGAAGAGAGGACAGCGCAGGAAGCTGCTTCAGGGCTTTTTCCAGAACTTCCCGGCTGTCATCCGCAACGATGACACGATCAACGTCAGCAGACGTCAGGGTATTGACCGGACCAACCGCTTTCAGTGCGGCAAAGGAAATCTGTGGCTGGTACAGGTCACCGATAACGCGGGAGCCGGGGCCGGATAATTTTTCATCTCGTGGAAACCAGGCGGAAACCAGAAGGTCGACTTCCCCCTGCTCCAGCGCTTCTTCGATGTCCTCCGGGTCGAGGTCCACGAACTCGACTTCCACTTCATGCGCTTCGAGAACACGCGCGACCGCACTGGCGCACCCGGCACGAAGCGAGGTGTACAGATGGCCGATCGTCATTTGCGTCATGAGGCAGGTCCGTCAGTCGAAAAGTTGAAACGTGAGACCGTGAAATAGGCCTCACGCTTCGTTTTGTCACGACCCTTACCAGATCTTTACGCGCTGATCCGGGGCCAGATAGAGCTTGTCGCCCTCTTTTACGCCAAATGCGTCATACCAGGCATCGATATTATGCGTAGGGATGTTCACACGCGTGACAGCGGGTGCGTGTTCGTTCGAGAGCATCTGCTGACGCAGCGCATCCGGACGATCCTTCTCACGCCAGACTTGCGCCCAGCCCAGGAAGACGCGCTGATCACCCGTTAGGCCATGGACCTTGGTTTCCGGCTTGCCATGCAAGGAGTCATGATACGCCTGCAGACCAAGATTTAGACCACCAGAATCCGCGATGTTTTCGCCCATCGTCATCTTGCCGTTCACATGGGTGCCCGGCAGAGGCTCCTGCGCGTCATACTGTGCACCCAGACGATCCGCGAGCTTCTGGAATGCATCGGAAGACGCCTTGCTCCACCAGTCATTCAGACGACCATGCTCGTCATAATGACGACCCTGATCGTCAAAGCCATGGCTCATCTCGTGGCCAATGACACCACCGATGGCACCATAGTTCACAGCCATATCGCCCTTCGGATCGAAGAACGGCGGCTGAAGAATGGCAGCCGGGAAGACGATCTCATTCATCGTCGGGTCGTTGTAAGCGTTCACCGTCTGCGGCGTCATGCCCCACTCATCGCGATCCACCGGCTTGTCGAGCTTGTTCAGCTCATGCTGCCAGTTGAACGACGCACCACGCACGGCATTGCCGTACACATCGCCCTTGCGAACGACGAGGTTGCTGTAATCCCACCACTTCTTCGGATAACCGACCTGAATGGCGAAATGGTCCAGCTTGTTGAGCGCGGCCTTGCGGGTCGGCTCATCCATCCAGGTGTTGTGCTCAAGGCGATCATGGAAGGAAGATTTCACTTCCTGCACCAGAGACGTGATCTGAGCCTGCGCGGACGGTGGGAAGTAACGAGCCACATAGATCTTGCCGATCGCCCAGCCCATGGCACCGTTCGTCACGCGGGTTGCACGCTTCCAGCGCGGGGACTGCTGGGCAACACCAGAGAGCGTCTTGCTGTTGAAGTCGAACGAGGCGTCCGAGAAGTCATGCGACAGATAGGTTGCCGCGTTGTCCGCCAGATGGAAAGCAAGCCAGGCTTGAAGCGTGCTGTAATCGGCGGCTTTCAGAACGCGGGCCATGGCCGCAATGCCTTCCGGCTCGCGCACATCAACCTTGCGATCCGCCAGCCCTTCAGCCGGCAGACCTGCTGTGGTTAAAAACGCGGTCCAGTCGAAGTCCGGTGCAACCTTCTGAAGCTGGGATACCGGCATCGGGTTATAGATTTTGAGCGGATCACGGGTCTGGTCACGAGGAACTTCGACCTTCGCCAGAGCCGTCTCCAGATCCACCACAGCCTGAGCGTTCTTCGCGGCATCCGGCCAGCCTTCAAGCGTCAGCATGCGGGCAATATACGCCTGATAAGCCTTCTTTTTGTCGGCCAGCTTGGGGTCTGTGTAGTAGCTGATATCGGGCAGGCCGAGACCGCCGCTGACACCGATGCTCATACCCTGATCGAGCATCAGCATGTAGTGTTCCGGGTCCTTCTGGTCCTGCTCGACGCCAATCTGAAACGTCGAGAACGCCATGGACTTCAGGGATGACCCAAAGGCTGCTGCAAGGCTCTTGGCGTCACTGACCTTGCGGATCTTTTCCAGATCAGCCGCCAGCGGCTTGGCACCAAGCGCGTCTACAGCCTTCTGGTCCAGGAAGCTGGCATAGAACGTGCCAATCTTGCCCATGTCATCCGACGGTTCTGCCGAGACATGCTTCTGGGCTTCGCTCAGGATCGCCTTCTGACGCTCCATGGACAGCTCGTAGAGAATGCGGAATGGCCCGTAGCTGCTCATATCCCCTGGAATTTTCAGGTTCTTGAGATAGGTGCCGTTGGCATATTCGAAGAAATTGTCGCCCGGTTTGACGCTGCGGTTCATGCCGGATTCATCGAAGCCCCAGCCCGAATTGTAACCAGCAGCCTGAGCACTGACAGATGTCAGGCCCATGGCCAGCGCAAGGAGGCTCGCGCCCTGCGTCAAGCGACGTTTAACAGAAACTGTGGTCTTCACATTATGCCTCATGTTCTGGCGGTTGCCGTAGCATGAGGCATAAAAGATCACGTCGTCAAAAAGCCGTCCATACAGACGGAGACTTTTTGTTACTTACCGTTTTTACGAGAGGCCTTACGGGCCTTTTCCGCCGGGGCCGAAACAGCCAGCACATCATAGTCAAAGACCATGACCGTATCGAGATACGGCCCTGCAAACTCCTTGAAGGCTTCATGAGCCGGATCGAAGAAGGCCGGGTCGGTCACGACAGGCTTGCCCACGTAGTAATTGCGGTCACCTTCCGAACGAAACGTCACGAGGAAAGCCTGCTGCAAGCCACCTTCGACCCCCTCGCCGCTGTTCTGGAAGCCCGTCTCCAGACTCTCGACAACAGGTCGGCCATCCGGGCGGCGGCTATCCTGCGCCAGATGCAGGAAGCGGGCTGCAACTTCCGCGCGCTGTGCAGGAGTCGCGTCCTTCTTGTACTTGAACATGACCATGTGACGCACCGTGCCGACATGCCAGTCAGATGCGGTGAACTGGGCATATCCCACCTGACGCGCCAGTTGCTGGCTCGCAACGGTTGCCGCGGCAGGAGTATCACTCGTGACCGGACCGGAGGTTGCAATCGGGAGGGAGTACGGATCTGCCTTTGCGGCAAATCCCTGGGACAGCCCGGCCACGGACATCAGGGCTGCGGCACCCCAGATCAGGCGACGGGACAGAAGTGAACGGACGTCCATTCTCAAGCTCCAGTATTCAAGACAGAAAATGCACGTCTTCATGACACAAAACTGCATCTTCCGTCTTGTGAATTTCAGCGGAGCATCAGCCGATCAGGCTGCAATCTGGCGCTGGAATGCCCGCTTGCGTCACTGGATCAGCCGATAGACACCATTTGCCGCAAGCTTCTGAAGCTTTGAATGAGGTGTAAAGCCGATGGTCTTGAAGATCATGGCCGTCACACGATCAATATGCTTCTGCTGATAGAACCCCATCGCCTTGGACATGTACGCCGCGATACAGCGCTTGTGATCATAAGGGACGTCCTCCCCTTCATTGGTCGTATGATAGGCCGAGGCGAGTTCATCGTCCTCACTCTCCGTCACACGACCCAAAGCAATGCGGGTCCGCGCCCAGACGCTTAGCTTTTCGCGCTTCAGATAACGGTGCATGTGATCATAGAACAGCTTGAAGTGGCGGTACTCGTCCGCAGCAATCTGCTTGCAAATGGCTTTCAGAAGCGGTTCGTCCGTCGCATCCGCCAGCGCTGTATAGAACGAAGACGTCCCCGTCTCGACCATACAGCGCGCGATCAGTTCGCCCGTGCGGGAGCCACGAATGGATGCATCGACATCTGCATCAATCTTGTAACTTGCCCTGTACCGGTCAAAGGCTTCTTCATAGTCCCAGGTCGGGTCCGCCAGCATCGCCCAGCGACCCAGCGCATCACCATGCTGTACTTCTTCCACCGCCCAGTTGGCCGCCGCGGCACTGAAATCAGGATCGCCTACAAAGACCCGACGCAGATATTCCGCATAGTCCAGACCGTTCTTTTCCACCACTGAAGCAGACTTCACCAGAGGAATGATATCCGGGTCCACGCGGGATGGATCAAAGGAGTCCCAGTCCATCTGCTCGATACGCCAGTGTTTCATTGCTTTGCCTCGTCCGTTTTCCGGCTCATAATCATGACGATGAGATGACACGCCGGGGCCATTTTGGGTAGGTGTGACGCAACAACGTTGGAGAAAGCCCCGTGACGGCTCAGAAAATGACACAGCCAGACGTCCGCCACGACTGGACGCGCGCTGAGGTTGAAGCACTGATCAACCTCCCCTTCCCGGACCTGATGTTCCGCGCCCAGGAACTGCACCGTCGTTATTTCGACCCCACAAAAGTGCAGATTTCCACGCTTCTTTCGATCAAGACGGGTGGCTGCCCGGAAGATTGTGCCTACTGTCCGCAGAGCGCCCGACACGAAAAAAGTGTGAAGGCCGAACGCCTGATGGCGCTCGACAAGGTCATGACAGAAGCCCGCGCCGCCAAGGCAGCAGGTGCAGGCCGATTCTGCATGGGCGCGGCATGGCGCTCCCCGAAGGATCATGATCTCGATTCTGTCTGCGAGATGATCGAAGGCGTTAAATCCCTCGGCCTCGAAACCTGCGTCACGCTCGGGATGCTGGATTCCACACAATCCCAGCGCCTGAAAGATGCAGGGCTGGATTATTACAACCACAATCTCGACACGTCCGAAGAGTTCTACGGCTCCATCATCTCGACCCGCACCTATCAGGAGCGTCTTGATACACTGTCCAACGTGCGGGATGCGGGCATCAATGTCTGCTGTGGCGGTATTGTCGGTATGGGCGAAGACCTGTCTGACCGTGCTGGCCTGCTGATGACGCTCGCCAATCTGCCGAAGCATCCGGAAAGCGTGCCGATCAATCTGCTAGTCCGGGTAGAGGGTACACCTCTGGGAGACGTCGAAGCCGTCGATCCGATCACCTTCGTGCGCATGATTGCCACGGCCCGGATCATGATGCCGCAAAGCCATGTCCGCCTTGCGGCTGGCCGTGAGAACATGACGGATGAAGCCCATGCCCTATGCTTCCTGGCAGGTGCCAATTCCATTTTCTGCGGTGAAAAGCTTCTGACAACGCCGAACCCCGCAGAACACCGGGACCGTCAGCTTCTGTCCGCTCTGGGCATGACCCCGATGGTACAGTCCGAAGCGGAAATGGGCACTCTACGCCCTGCCGTTCCAGACATTGCCGCCTGCGAACCTGCTTTATCCTGAAAACAAAAGGAGGTTGCCGTGTTATTGGCAACCTCCGGCCACCTGATCAGGCCTTCAGACGGGCAGCAATATCAGCAACGCGCTTGCCATAGTGTTCGGCGGTAATCAGGTCCCCTTTCTGAACGCCATCAACACCCGCATTTGCGGGAGAGCGTGCAAGTAGACCGACTGAACCACCCAGATTATTCGGATCATCCGCGGTTGCTTCGAGCGTGTTTGAAGGTAGCATACCAAGGCTGACCCAGATCCCCCCATGTTGGGACGCAAGCGTCTGCAGGGTAATCAGTGTGACCTGCTTGTCGCCACTCGGGCTCGCCGAATTGGTGAACCCGCCAAATACCTTGTCCTGCCATCCACGCGTGAACCAGATTTTGGACGTGGCATCAGCAAACTTCTTAAACTGCCAGCTCACATTGCCCATATAGGTTGGCGTACCGAAAATAATGGCATCTGCCGCGTCGAGTGCTGCCCAGTCTGCGTCGGTAATGTCACCCTCTGCGCTGATGGCGACAAGTTCTGCCTGAGCGCCTTTTGCAACATGTTCAGCAACAACTTTCGTGTGCCCATACCCTGAGTGATAGACGACCAAGACCTTCGACATTGTTTTGCTCCTTCACATAGCAAAAACGCGTTTGGATACGTGGTTTCGTTTTGATACCACACCCTCATCCGTGGTAGAGCGTTCAGACATTCTGAAGCAAGAAGGCACTTTTCAGACACATGGTCACCTCCGAGAAACCTGCGTCACGCCCCCAGGCTCTTTGCTTTAACGTCTATGCCAAGGATTGCCCCACACGGCTGGTTCTGGATCGGCTGGGAGACAAATGGGCGCTCCTCATCCTTGACCGACTTCAGAATGATGTTGTGCGTTTCAACGCGCTCAAACGGGATATTCATGGGATTTCCCAGAAAGTCCTGTCACAGGTTCTGAAAAACCTTGAGCGCGATGGACTGATTTCACGAACAGTCTATCCAACTGTGCCGGTAACAGTGGAATACAGCCTAAAACCACTGGGCATGACCTTGATCCAGGCTGTCTCCAGCCTGACACATTGGGCCGAAACGCATATGTCAGAAATCGAGAAGGCTCAGCATCTCTACGACGCATCAAAAGGCTGATCACTCCTGATGATCTTCCCGCCTCTGCCAGATCGCTCCTTTACTTTTTCTCTTGGCGCGGCTGCCGTTCTTTCCTAAACCCTCGCCCTTTCGCGAATTCGGGACGGGACCAGCCAGCATGACGACGCATTCTTCTACAGCGCCAAAAATTCGCGTCGGCATCGACTTTGGCACCACAAATAGCGTTGTGGTCATTGCAGATGAGCACGGCACAACGCAGCCTGCCGTCTTCGACTTCATCGACAGCCCGTCTTCCGAAACCTGTCGGACCCTGCTCTGCCTCTGGCTGGATCAGGATGGAAAAAAACGCGTTCTTCAGGATGCCATTGGCCTTGATGCGATCGAAGCCTATCTGGACGATCCGGCGGAAAGCCGCCTCATCATGTCCATGAAGACCTATCTCGCTCAGGGCTCCTTTCGCGAAACCCGCGTCTTTTCCAGCACCATGACGCTTCAGAACCTGATTGCCCGTTTCCTTCGCTCGCTTATGGACAAGGCGGGAATCAGCTCGGACCAGGTCAGCGCCACAATTGGTCGCCCCGTGCGTTTTGCCGGCGAACTTGCAGATGACGAACTGGGCGTGAAACGTCTCAAGGAAAGCTTTGTCGAAGCGGGTTTTGCAGAACCCAATGTTGTCCTTGAACCGGGAGGTGCGGGCTGGCGGTTCATGCAGCGTCTCGATGCCCCCGCAACTGTTCTGGTCGGAGACTTTGGCGGTGGCACCAGTGACTTTTCCGTCATGCGCTTCGATCCGCACGGCTCTCCCCGTACGGTTACACTGGGCCATTCTGGTGTCGGCATTGCAGGGGACCAGTTTGACTTCCGCATCATCGATAATGTCATTGCCCCGGCCCTCGGACGGGACACGACCTACCGCGTCATGGGGGGGCAACCCCTTCCCGTTCCAATCGAATGGTATGCAAGCCTCGGCCGCTGGCACCGCCTGTCCCTGATGCGGACGCCACAGACCCTCCGCAGTATCGAGGATGTCGCAAAGACAGCGTCAGACCCGCAGAAGCTCCGCAATCTGCTGCGTCTGATCGAAGATCAGGAAGGGCAGAACCTCTACCGGGCCATCGGTCAGGCCAAGACCGAACTTTCCCGGCAGGACAGCACCGTGCTGCGCTTTGTTCACAAAGATCTTAAAATCGAGCAGACGATCACGCGCGCAGACTTCGAGAGCTGGATCAGCCCGGATCTGGATAAGCTGGCCGCTGCTATTGATGACGCACTTGAGCGAACTGGGCTGGGAACAGCCGGAATCGACCGCGTGTTCCTGACCGGGGGTACGTCATTCGTGCCCGCCGTCCGTCAACTGTTTATCGACCGCTTTGGGGCAGAGCGCGTCGATGGTGGCTCGGAATTCGTATCCGTCGCCGAAGGTCTGGCGCTCATTGAGCTGGAGGCCAGAGGGGCGGCCTGAAACTTTAGGTGGAATTGCCTGTCAACCGGTCTGGAGAAATGGATTTCATTGTCCGGGCCGACACGGAAGCGTATTTGAAAGTTCCTTCCAGTGTCAGCGTAAAAGAGGTGCCGGTCTTTCCATAGGCCCGCGTTGTGAGACAGGCACCTGCAGACGTGAAAATCTCCACGACTGAGCCATCAATGAAAATATCCAGTGCGTTGCGAGCTGCCAGAGGAAGCGGTACGCTGTCGCCGTTGGCTATGAGTTCGCTTTCCGGGCGGTACGGGTCGTAATCAACGTCGAGAAACGCTCCCTGCCCTCCAAATGTCAGACGTCCCGGTGCTGTCCCGGTGAACGTCAGACGAATCCGGCCATTCGGTCCGTTGGGCGCAGACCAGATGAACGGAGCAAGTTGGCGGAACGGCGCATCTTCCAGCGCGGAAAGAGCCGGATGTGGCTCAAGACGAAGGCTTCCGTCCCTATTTGATGTGACTATTCTTGGAAGAGACATAACGCCACTCCAACCCGCCTCCATGGCGGCGTGGCTACGCTCTGGCTTTTCGGGAATCCAACCCCAGAGAACGCGCTTCCCATGTTCATCAAGCATCGTTCGCCCGGCATAAAACGTTCCATACCCTAGAGGATGAATCAACCGAGGCTGAAATATGCCTTCGCGGTAAGAGCCGGATGCGTAATAGACGGCATTCCCTAAGGAGTAGATCAGAACCTGAGTATTGCCGAGCGCAAAAAAGTCAGGGCATTCCATGGCGTCATCATAGGCGCCGCTCATATGTGTCGGGCCATAAAAGAGACCGCGATACGTCCAGTCTTTCAGGTCAAGGCTATCATATTTCAGAACCACTCCCCCTGGACCGAGCGGAGACTGTCGGACGTTGGCACCCAGCAACATGTGCCACCCTTCCTGATCTTTCCAGACCAGCGGATCACGAAATCCATCGACCTCCAGACCCGGCGGCGGCTCGGAGACCACAGGGACAGGGTCATGTTCCCAGTGCACCATCTGCAGATCTGACGTCGCAGTACACTGCACAGATGGCTCAATACCCGTATAATAAGCGATCGCACGGTCTCCGACGATCACTACACAGCCGCTGAATACCCCGAGGCTGTCAGGGCCACCGGGAACAGGGCTCAGCGCCACCGGCTCATGATGCCAATGAACCAGATCCGTGCTTGTAGCGTGCCCCCAGTGAATGTTTCCAAAAGCGGCCTTGTCCGGACCCCACTGATAGAACATGTGATAGCGACCATTGACCCAGACCGGACCACACGGGTCATTCATCCACCCGTATGGCGCAATCAGATGATATTGTGGGCGCAACTGATCGGCAGCCATGGTAGCAGCCGAGGGCAAACGATCAGGGCGAGCGTCACTTCGACGTATTTGGCTGAGCGCTAGCAAAGCCACTCCAGACCCAAGAACGACCCGTCTGGACGCCTGCTTCATCTCATTCTCCATTCATTCCGATGTCGTCACTATCGGATGAATTGGGTAGCGTAAACAATGCCAGAAGACGGTTGGGGCGGATTAGCGAATGGGTGTCGCTGGCGTACTCACCGTGGAGACCGTGATGGACGCTTTCTCTACATGCCCGGTTTCCTGTACACTACGGCTCGACAGTTCCTGCTGGCGCAAGGCTGCGGCAGTGCTCATGTCTCCCTGCGCCTCAGCGGCCTGAGCCGCCACGAGAAGGGCACGTCGCATCCCTTCATAATCCTGCGCATCCCGTCTTTTCTGCGTGAGGGACATGGCCTGATCGAGTGCCAGGGCTGGCGCATGATTGAGAAGTGCCAGACGTGCGGCCAGATCCTGATGATCCAGCATCGCGACAGGTTCTTTCGAAGGCGCCAGCAATGTCTCCATCCGGGCCAACTGCGTTGTGTCCCCCTGATCCGCTGCGCCCAGACCAGCCAGATAAGCAGCCCGATTCCAGACACCCGCATCTGGCGACTGAAGCGCCTTGAGGGCAGAGGCTTCCGATCCAGCCAGATCATGTTGCCGGTACAGGGCTGCGCTTCTCACAAGTTCCAGATCACTCGTCTGGCTGTACTGGCGGAGCTTCAGGGCTTTTTCCGTACGATCCAGTGTCGTCAAGGCGTCAGCAGGCTTGTTTTCCTCCAGCAACGCCGTGGCGAGGTTAAACCCTGAATCATGGATCTGGGCGGCATCATCACGGATCAGGGCACGATCCATGGCGGTACGATACTGGCTTTCCGACTGGTCCGGATGACCCAGCTCGAAGGCACTACGGCCGGTTTCCATCGCATTCTCATAAGCCTGATCCGGGTCAGGACCTTTGCTGACTGACGAGCAGCCAGCCATCAGCAGACACAGAAACATCATGCGCTTCATGGTCGGACGGCCTCCGCAGGCAGACGATGGGACGGTGTTTTCTGTGCACTTCCGCCAAGGAGCCACAGGCCCCGTAGCTGATCGGTCAGCTTGCGCAGACTGTTTGCGCTGGCTTCCGCCTGTGAGATCAGGGCCGGAATCTGGGCCGTGGCCGCATTGGTATGAGCAATCGTTTCCTGAACCTGCGGCATGCTCTTTTTCAGTGTTGCAGACGCAGACCGGGCATTCTCCATTGTTCCGTCAGCTTTGATCATGACTCCACCAAGCTGTTTCTCAATCGGCTGAAGGCGCGCGATGACTTCATTCAGGTTCTCAAGAGCCTGATTGGCGCGCTGAAGGGTGTCATCCTTGACCAGAAGGCCACCCACCGTCCCCTTGCCTGCCCGCATGTCCGTCAGCATGTCGTTGACCTGCTTGGTGATGGCCTGAACGCTGTCCATGACAGGGACCAGCTTGTTCCGAACATCTGTGACAGTTTGGGTAATGACGTCCGCAGGATTGGCTTCCACAGTCGCGTTCAGGACGGCATAGCCCCAGTCCATGTCCTCGCCTCTCCCGCGTCCCAGCTCGATATAGCTTGCGCCAGCGACAACGAACCGGTGCCGGATGACGGCTGAACTGTCCTGCTTGATGAAGGGCACAAACTGGGGTTCGATATAGCCTTCCGCGTACATGCGGCCCGTGCTGTTCAGATCCAGATGGCGGATTTCACCGGCATGAACACCCATGATTTCGATGTCATCGCCAATCGCCAGGCCTGCAACGCCGGTTTCCGGCAACACAAAGTGGATCTTCTTTTCCGGGGTCAGCCACTGTTTGAGAAACCCGGCTTCCGCTACGGCAACCGCAAACAGGACAATGGTTGCAAGAACCAGCAGCCCAACCCATTCATCCGCGTAGCGGTTCTGAAAGAGCGGACGGGCAGTGTCAGGGCGGCGTACGCGAAACATCAAGACCCTCGCATCGAAAACAGTCCATCATCATAAAGACGCAGGCGAATGCTCGCATCCGACTCATAGGACCGCCAGCTACTGTCATCAGGCGCAAGCCAGATAACCGCACAACCACGATCCCGCGCATCGGTCAGGGCTGACAGAAACGCATTAAGGAGGGGAGCATTCGCATCCCCCATGGGGTTCTCAAGCAACAGAAGCGCTGGCTCCCCCAGAAAAGCCCGCACGCAATCTGCCCGGCAGCGGTCCAGTGGAGAGAGCTTCCCTGGAGAAATGACCGGTAACCCGGGAAGACCGAACTGCATGCCAAGCTGCACGGCCCGCTGCATCAGGCGCTCTTCCGGCACACGGGTATGATATAACTGCGGCCAGAGAATGTTCATGTGAGTGCCGTACAGGTCGATCCAGCCACCATTGGCGACCATTCGCCCGATACGGCCGCGCAGGGCAGCGGCCCGCCGCTCATCCAGATCACTCCATTCGAGGCCCATACACCGGGCCTGCCCATCATCCAGATCCACCAGTCCGACGCACATATCGGCAAACAGACTGGCCTGCTGCATGTCCCGACATTCGATCAGGGCGCAATCGCCGGGGTTCAGGCGCAGATTGTAGCGCACGGATGCCAGCCCGGTGCCATCAAAGCGGGGTCGGGCGTCCACCAGTTCCAGAACCGGATCAAGGATATTCAGTTCGGTAGCCGGAGCCTTGTTCTCGTCTGCCATGTCAGTCCAACCACACGCTCAGAACGACATTGATCGTCATGATGGACAGGATACCGCGTGCAAATCCGCGAGGCATCAGGGAGGCAAGGTCATCCTCACTCGTAGCATCCATACCAGAGAGGCAGGAACAGACGCCAACGGCAAAACCACTGAAAATGAATTTGGCCGGGATGGCGAAGTAGTCCACCGGGTGCATGCTGCTCACTACCTGATCCAGAAATGCCCAGACCGGCATGGTGATGACCCCCTCCACCCGGCATACGACATATCCCACCAGAAGAGCCGTGAGACTGAAGATGATCCCCAGCGTGAATCCGCTGATGGTCATGGCAAGGCTGCGGGGGAGCAGGAAGGCCACGAACGGCTCGATCCCCATTCCTGTCAGAACCCGCATCTGCCCTCCTGTGGTAAGCGTTCCCAGTTCGGTCAGCATCAGCATACCCGACCGACCCAGCAGGATGACGCCCACAAGAACTGGCGCAATCTCACGCACCATAACGGTTGAGAGAATGGATCCGGTCATCTGTGCCATACCAGCAAAACCCAGCCAGTATACGGCCTGAGCCACGATCCCGAAGCCTGTCAGTGCCGCCGTGACGAGAACACTGATCATTCCTCCGCCGGTGGCCTGCTGAAGGGAATGCCAGAACTCTATCCTTACAGTCCGCCGCCAGGATGTCGGGGACAGTCCCAATCGCAGAACGCCCCATGCCGCTCCGATGACCATCAGGGTAAAGCGCATCTGGGCACGGGTGAAATGTCCCAGATAGGCCAACACATTCTGAATGCGGGATATCCTCTCCAAGCGACTTTTCATCGGCGACCAGCCAGAATGAAGCTGCGGGTTACGCCGCTATTGGGAAGATAGAACATTCCGCGTGCCCGGAAGAGGAAATGCTCCCGAAGCTGAAGATAAGCCTGCTCTGAAACCTGGATCGTCCCAGCATCTGGCGCGCTAGCAGCCAGAAGCTCGGCAACATTGATCGCTTCGCCCCACAGATTGAAAACTGCAGGGTCACGCCCCAGCATGGCTGCCATAACCGGCCCGACGTCAATGCCCACCCGGAAGACAGGGTCGATATCAACGGATGCCAGCAGTGACAGACATGCCTCACGAATAGACCCTGCGGCATCCGCAAGACGCAGCATGGCATTCGGGTCCGGCTCCTGCGAGCAGCCACCCACCAGAACCAGACGGTTGCTCACAACCTGCACGGAGAACAACCCGGTTTCACGGGAGATGCGCTGGATGTCCTCACTGAGGGATGACACCACTTTCATGGCCCGCTCGGCGCTATGGCGATCCATGGCGTAAGGGTCGGCAAATGAAATGACCATGACCGGCACCTGCGGATAGATCCCGCTGGGAACGGCCTCATCCTGCACACCGCCCGATGCTGGAGGCAGAAGGAAGCCCTCGTCGTAGCGGGTGTCTTTCAACTGATGGGTCACGCTCGGCCGGGCATCGGCCTGACGATCAGTCTGATCCAGCGCCTGCGAAAAGCGAAGCGCTACGACGGACGAGACAATCGCCACGATATGCTCCATCGCATCGGCTTTGGACGGGTTTTCAAGCACGATGGCGCCAACCGGCTGATGTCCACGCATCACGGGATGAAAAACCAGCGACGTGGCTTCAACAGCTCTCATGATGATGCGTTGAAAACTCTGGCTGCGCTCATCTTGTCGTGCATCGTCAATGGAGAGGGAATGTCCTTCCATCAAGGCTTCAAACAGCAGAGGATTTTCGCGCTTGGTGATTTCGATGCCGGTACTGTGGACGTCACGAACCGGATCAAAAGCGTCTTCACAAAGCAGCCTGTCTCCATCCGGCAGGAGCCGCCAAAGGCTGGCACGCCGGGAGTTGGTACGTGCCGCCAAAGCTTCCGTCAGGATTGGAACATCATGAGAGGCCTCAAACAGATCGGGCGTACTGGCAATCTCGTAAAGAGAAGCATTTTCCGCACGCATCTGTTCATGGCCGATTTCGATACGTCTGCGAAGCCGCTCAATACGTCGCCCTTGGATGATCAGCCCCAAAGCCAGCAACGACGCCAGCCCGACCACGAGCGCTGAAAACCACATGTTCTGCCGACGCGCCGTGATGGCAAAATCCGAGAAATCGTTTTCAGGCGCATTCAGCAACAGTACCCAGCGCCGGTGTACGAATGGCAAGGCCGTCGCGATGGTGACGTAGTTTTTCCCTCGCGCAGAAACGAGACCAGGACCCGGCCCTTTCACCCTGAATGTAGTCAGTGCCCGGATGAAAACCGGCTGCGTCTTGGGATCAAGATGCATGTTAGCCGGGTCAAAGGCCGGTTGCGTTCCATCATCTGTCGCTGTTTGCCCGGCAATGATCTGGCCATGCATGTCGACGATCACCGCCTTGCCACTCCGCCCGACCTGAAGGTTGCTCAGGAAGGAAGTCAGCCGGTTCAGGGCAATATTGGTTGCGAAAACGGCCTGATGACCATCATTCGTCTGAAAGGCCATGGACGCGGTGATGGTGAATTCCCGCGCCGCCAGATAGGCGTAAGGGTCAGTCCAGTAAAGGGCCCCCTCTCCTCGCCCGATGCGTTTGATGGCTCCCCGGAACCATGGCCGGACCGTAACATCGTATCCGTCCGCCGGATCGAAGCCGGTCCCCACAGGCGTGCCGCTCTGATCGACGTAGGTGTGACGATAGACACCGTGACCATTCTCGATCTGGAAGTGGGTCTGCTCGTAGTCCTTGCCGTGTCGTGTGACCATCCAGAACTGCTTCTGGTCATTGGCCAGATAGAAGCTATCGACCTGAGGCATGTGCGCCAGCATCGAGCGCCCATAGAGCATGAACGCTTCTGGCGAAGCGTCCGTCAGCGGCTCACGGAACATGTCCTGCGCGATGGTCGCGCTGTCCGAGGCTGGGGACAGATAATTCTGAACCTCTTCCGTCACGTATTTCTGCTGGCTTCGCAACAGATCGCTGGACAGGGAAATCGCGCCCTGACGGGTCGTCCGGTAATTGTGAAGACTGATTGCGATAATTGCCGCGATGACGAGCAGCACACCAATAATCGGGCCAAGAAACTGCAGGACCTTCTGCCGGCTACTGGCAGGACTACGTGTCGGGTCAACAATCTCGGCGGCTGACAAGGGCTTTTACTCCGGGATCACGGATATTCGGATGCTATTTCTAACACTCAGTAACATGCCAATATCCTCCGCTCCATGATTGATCGCAACCCGCCTGCCGGGTGACAAACGCATGAGGCCTCAAGATTTTTACTTTCTGGCAATAAAATTACGTCAATTCGGTCCTCTATACACAAAGAGCATAATCCGTATCATACTGGTCCTGTTTCACTGATGCTCCTGTGATGCTCTGGGCACCTGCTGAGAGTGTCACGCTTCAAGAATTTTCGGTGCTTCTCCATGCTTGACCTGCTGCCTTACCGTTCCGTTCTGGCCTTCACCGGCGCTGACCGCGTCTCCTTTCTGCAAGGACTGATCACGAACGATGTCCAGCTTCTGACACCAGACACCGCTTTGTGGAGCGCCCTTCTGACACCACAAGGACGGTGGCTGAGCGAGTTTTTCCTATTCAGCACGCCCGACAGAATTCTGATGGATTGCCCGGCGGATCATGCGGACATGCTGACTAAAAAGCTGTCCCGGTTTCGGCTGCGCGCTGACGTCAAAATCGCAGTAACAGACTTTCAGGTGATTGCCGGGCATGACAGTTCGGCTCCAGCGGATACCGTCTGTGTGGCGAATGACCCGCGATGTGACGATGCGGGATGGCGGGCTGTAGTGCAGCAGGCCCCTGTTGCTGCAGGGCACGGTGAAGACTGGCTGACAAGACGACTTGAGAAAGGTCTTCCTGAAGCGGCCGATTTTGAGAGCGAGAAGACGCTGGCCCTTGAGGCCAACATGGACCTGCTCCACGGCGTATCGTGGAAAAAGGGCTGCTACATGGGCCAGGAACTCACGGCCCGGACGCATTACCGTGGGCTGTTACGTCGTCGCCTCCTCCCGGTTCAGATCCAGGATGGGGCTTTTCCTAACAACGGTGGCACGCTTCTCATAGACGACAAGGAGGTCGGAGAACTGCGCTCCCGTCAGGGATCGCGCGCCTTGGCCATGCTGCGCCGTGAAGCGTGGTCGTCTCCGGAACTTGCTTTTGAAGGCAAACCGGTCTCCGTTGTCTGGCCTGACTGGTTCCCCTTGGAGATGCGTTCGTGACCTATACCCCGCCTGCCCCCGCCATCGTCGATGACATTGTCAGCCAGACGAAGTTCGATGCGAATGGGCTGATTTCCGCCATCGCGCAGGATACGAAGGGCGTTATTCTGATGCTGGCATGGATGAATGCAGACGCCCTACGGGAAACGCTGCTTACCGGCCGCGTCTGCTATTGGTCCCGCAGCCGCAAATCCCTGTGGCGGAAGGGCGAAACGTCAGGCCAGCAGCAGCATCTTCTGGAAGCCCGGCTGGACTGTGACATGGACGCTGTTCTGATGATCGTGGATCAGACGGGCGTAGCCTGCCATACGGGTCGTCGCAGCTGCTTCTATCATGGGGTCACCCCAGACGGGCTGCGCGACACATCGCAGCCCGAAATCAGCGTCGAAGAACTTTACGGACGCTGATCTATCACGGCCGCTTGTGCTCCGGGAAGCGGCCAGCCCGGCATCATGAACGTTGCCGGGCAGTTATCCTGAATCTGCGGGGATGACCGATAAGACCCATTGGCCGGGAAGGTCGACAGTTTCTGCGGATCGAGTGTGAACCAGAGCTGCGTCAGAACGACTTTCCCATCATGATCAGGTTCGCACTGGAACTGGAGTGCCCGCTCTTCCCGCACGCCGCTCAGTTGTACGAACATCTCCAGCAGATCGTCTTTCTTCACTTGAAAACCGCTATGCTGCGCTAGCCACTGCCCATAAGCGGATGACGCAAAACGATCCCGCAACTGCATGGATGTGATGAAAAACTGATCTGCATCGTAACCGAAGCAGCGGGCATGCTTGGTATATTCATGTACATGCAACGGATGCTTCAGGTGAGGAACAACGCTGGCCAATGCGTTTTCCGTGGCCGGCTGGAGCTTTGGCGGTGTGTCATCGTGATCGTAGATGTCACAGCCCTTCATCCACCACTGCTGAACCGGGACGTTCTGCGCTTCAAGCGCGTGCGGCTCTGACGCCCAGAGGCCATGCAAGCCAATCAGATGGCTATGCGGCTGGCTGGACGTACAGCCGCCGCCACTTGCGCAGAACCCCGGCTGCCAGGTCAGGGCCAGCGTGTCGTGACTGAAATCCGCATGGGTGACGGGGATCAGGGATGGTCCGACAGGGGCCCGTGAAGAAACGCACCCCCCGAGAACAAGGAGGGCAGCAACAACAAGGCGCTTCATGCCTTCAGTCCTTTGGCGTGATGAATCAGATGATCGGCAATGAAGGTCTGGATGAACCAGTAGGAGTGGTCGTAAGCGTCGTGATGTCGCATTTCGAGCGACTGCCCACTTTCTTTTGCGGCCTCGACAAGAGCGTCGGCCCGTAGATCGGACAGGTACTGGTCCTGCAATCCCTGATCCACAAGGATTGTGGCGGGATGCTTATGGCCGTTCCTGAGCAGCAGAGTAGGATCGCAGTCGCGCCATTTCGACGGGTCTCCGCCGAAATAGGCGTCGAACGCTTTCTGACCCCATGGAATCACACTCGGATGGCAGATCGGTGCAAAAGCTGAAACGGTTTTCCAGAACTCGGGATACCGGAGCGCCTGATTGAGCGCTCCCATCCCGCCCATGGAATGGCCCATGATACCCCTGCGGTCTCCATCCAGCGAAAACAGCGTTTCCGTCAGAGCTGGCAGTTCCCGATGGATATAACTCTCCATGCGATAGTGCCTGCTCCATGGTTCAGCCGTGGCGTCCACATAGAACCCTGCCCCTGAGCCGAGATCATACGCGTCATTTTCGCCCGGGATGCCCGTATCGCGTGGCGACGTGTCCGGAGCGACCAGGGCAATTCCATGGTCTGCGGCAAAACGAATGGCGTTGGATTTGATGAGGAAGGTTTCATGATTGGCGGTCAGACCAGCCAGAACGTGAATAACCGGAACCTTCTGCCCAGCCAAAGCCTCCTTGGGCAGGAAGATCGAGAACGTGGCGGGAACGCCCAGAACCTCTGAGTGATGTTTCAGAACACGCAGGGAGCCCCCACAGCAGGCATGCTGCCCCACTGTTTCTACGACTGGGTTTTCAGACGACATGCTCAGAACTCCACAACGCTACGGATGCTCTCGCCGCGCGTCATAAGATCAAAACCGTGATTGATTTCGGAGAGCTTGAGCTTGTGGGTAATCAGGGAGTCAATGTCGATCCGCCCGTCCATGTACCAGTCCACGATTTTTGGAACATCCGTGCGACCCCGCGCTCCACCAAATGCCGAACCGATCCACCGGCGACCCGTCACGAGCTGAAACGGACGCGTGCTGATTTCCTGCCCTGCTCCGGCAACACCAATGACGCAGGACACACCCCAGCCACGATGGGCGCTTTCCAGAGCCTGACGCATGAGCGTGACATTGCCCACACATTCGAACGTGTAGTCTGCGCCACCACCGGTCATTTCGATGAGATGCCCGACCAGATCGCCATTCGGCCCCAGATCTTTTGGATTCACGAAATCCGTCATGCCAAACTGCCGTGCCATGGCTTCACGGCCGGGATTGACATCCACGCCGATGATGCGCGTTGCGCCTACCATCTTTGCGCCCTGAATGACGTTCAGACCGATCCCCCCCAGACCGAAGACGGCCACCGTCGAACCCGGCTCGACCTGCGCCGTAAACATGACCGCGCCAATGCCGGTCGTCACGCCACAGCCGATGTAGCAGACCTTGTCGAATGGAGCGTCCGGGCGAATTTTGGCCAATGAAATTTCAGGCAGAACCGTAAAATTCGCGAAGGTTGAACAGCCCATGTAATGATGGATCGGCTGGCCTTTATAGGAGAAGCGCGAGGTTCCATCAGGCATCACGCCCTTACCCTGTGTGGATCGGATAGACGTACAAAGATTCGTCTTGCGGGACAGGCAGGACGGGCATTCCCGACATTCCGGCGTGTAAAGCGGGATCACATGGTCTCCCGGCTTCAGATGCTTCACACCGGACCCGACCTCCCGGACGATACCGGCACCTTCATGCCCCAGAATGGCGGGGAACAGGCCTTCCGGGTCCTGTCCGGACAGGGTGTACTTATCGGTATGACACAGGCCGGTCGCCTTGATTTCGACCAGAACCTCGCCTTCTTTGGGCCCTTCAAGCTGAACGGTATCGATTTCGAGCGGCTTGCCTGCTTCAAATGCGATCGCGGCAATGACATCCATCTGACTGTCTCCCTGCATACAGTGCTGCCAAGGTGTCGCATTCGGGAAACAGGACGCAAGAGGCGCGTTATGCTTTCCTGTGTCCTTTGGAGACAGACCTGTTGGACAGAAAAGTTTCTGTCCCGGTTTGACTGGCAAAACTGCGCAAAACTGCGGAAATCTTTTGGTGTTGGCCGGTCATACTTTTCACGGTTAGTTTCAGAGGACATACCGCATTCAGGCAAGGAGCCTTCGGCTTGATCGTCAATCGCCAACACGGCCTGGCCATTCTCTTCAGAGAATCCCTGCCACCTATTGTTCTCCTGGCACTCTGGGACCTTGTGGTCGTCATTCTCTTCCAGATCTACCATCAGGAATGGATGGATCAGCCTGCCCTCCCCATCTCGTTGATGGGTTCCGCACTGGCCATCTTCCTTGGCATGCGAAACAACGCCGCCTATGCCCGCTGGTGGGAAGGACGGACCCTTTGGGGCGCCATCACAAACAACTGCCGCTCTTTCGGACGTGAAGCCGCATCCTTGCTGGGCGGTCGTCCCGATCTTGCGCGATACATGGCCGCCTACCCTCATGTCCTGCGCGCTGCGCTGCGTGGGGATTCTACGGGCGAGGAAGTCGAAAGACTGCTCCCGGCTGACGTCCGCACCAAGGTCTTTGCCTGCTCCAACACGGCGAATGCACTGCTTTACGAAATCGGTCTTGGCGTGCAGCAGGAAGTGGAACTCAAAGGCATTGATGGTGCCGTTCATGGCACGGTGGATCGTATTCTTTCGGATATTGCCAACGCACAGGGTGGTCTTGAGCGTATCCGCAATACGCCACTGCCAGTGCAGTATTCCGTCATTCCTGAACTGGCAACGCATCTCTTCTGCATCATTCTGCCCCTTTCGGCAGTCCAGACGCTTGGCTGGATCACGCCTCTTGGGTCCAGTGTGATCGGGCTGCTGTTCCAGATGCTGGACCGCAGTGGTCGTGACCTTCAGGAACCGTTTATCGCCAGCGTGCACGCACTCCCGATGCACACCATGGCCCGCACCATCGAGCGCGATCTTCTGCAACCCATTGGAGAGCCTGCACCAGCCCCAATCCAGCCCAGGCACGGCGTGCAGGCATAATTCAGGTCGGATAGTGCAGGACAGGATACCGTTTTTCTGGTATAGTCCTGAGCTATGAACACCTTCAAGACCCCCCCGAAGGGCGGCATGACCGACGAAATGGCTCGTGCCGCAGCCAAGAACACCGCCCGTCAGACCGATCCCGAGCACGGTTCAGATCCGTTCAGCGAGGGTGATTCCATCGTTTACGCAGCGCATGGCGTAGGCCGGGTGGACAAGATCGGTATGGTCGAAGTGGCCGATACCATGATCGAGATGATCCAGATCTCGTTCCCTGGCAACCAGATGACCCTGCGTATCCCGCTGGCCAAGGCCCGTAAGGCCGGCCTGCGCAAGATCGTCACCCGGGACATCGTGGACAAGGCGATGACGGTCATCAAGGGCAAGCCACATGTCAGCAAGGGCATGTGGGCCCGCCGTGCCGTCGCCTATCAGGAAAAGATCAACTCCGGTGATCTGATCCAGATTGCGGAAGTGCTGCGTGACCTCCGTCGCAACGTAGACAGCCTGGATGGCAGCTTCTCTGAGCGTAAGCTTTTCGAAGCGGCACAGGAGCGCTTCGTTGCAGAAGTTGCCGTTCTCGAAAACACGGACCCCGCAACGGTTCTCGAGAGCCTGACCAAGACCATGAAGGCCGCCTGAGCCTTCCAGAATTCTGTGATGTTTTCATGTCATTATGAAAACATCACAGTTTGAAAAGCATCCTTCAGGCCATTTCCGCGTTGGCGACACGGAAGGCCGCTCCCGGATGCCCTACCCCATCTTTAAATCACTGATGTTCAAGGAGAGGTGAGGACCTATGCCCGCCCCTTACAGCAATCGTTTCGCCGGCAAGAAAGTACTCGTTACGGGTGCGTCCCAAGGTATTGGTGAGGCCACAGCCCTTCGCTTTGCAGAAGAAGGCGCTCAGGTCGCACTGAATGGCCGCAAGGAAGACAAGCTGATTGCTGTCCGCGACAAGCTTCCGAAGGTCTCTGGCGGTGAACACCCGATCGCCACGGGTGACATTTCCAAGGAAGAAGACGTCCGCCGCCTGATGCGCGAGAGCATCGAGGCCATGGGTGGACTGGATGTTCTGGTCTGCAATGCAGGCTACCAGATTGCGTCCCCGTCCGAAGACATCAAGCTCGAAGACTTTGAAGGCGTGATGGCCGTCAATGTGACGGGCGTGATGCTCCCGTGCCGCGAAGCCATCAAGTACTGGCTTGAAAATGGCATTCAGGGCGCAATCATCGTGAACTCCTCTGTTCACCAGATCATCCCGAAGCCTCATTATCTCGGCTATTCCGCCTCCAAGGGCGCTGTGGGCAACATCGTCCGCACGCTGGCTCTGGAGTATGCAAGCCGTGGCATCCGCGTGAATGCCGTGGCACCGGGCGCCATCGTGACGCCGATCAACATGTCCTGGATCAACGATCCCGTGCAGTACAAGAATGTGTCGGATCACATTCCGATGAAGCGCCCGGGCGAAGGCCGTGAAATTGCTGACGCCGTCACGTTTCTTGCAGCAGAAGACAGCACCTACATTACAGGTCAAACCCTCTATGTGGATGGTGGCCTGACGTTGTATGGTGACTTCGAAAAGAACTGGTCTTCGTAAAATCCCATGGCGCCTTCCCTCACTGTTCTCATCATTGAAGATGATTTCCTGATCCGTACCTGTCTTGTGGAGTTTCTGCAGGACAGCGGACTAACTGTGAGGGAAGCAGGGACCTGCGCGGAAGCGATCGCCTGCATCGCTTCCGAGCCTAGCCTGGACGCTCTTGTGGCGGACATGGCACTTCCTGATGGCGATGGCATGAGCCTCAGCCATCAGGCACGCAATCGCTGGCCCGATCTTCCGGTCATTTACATCAGTGGCCATGGTGATCTTCGCAGGGACGAAACGTCCGGGGATCCTGCGAGGGACCGTTTCATTTCCAAACCCTATTCCCTGGCCGCCATCCTGAAAGCCCTTCAGGAGATGGCAGAGCCGGTTTCGGGCTAGGACAGGTACAATGAGCAGTACCAGCGACATTGCTTTATCTTCCCCTCTTGATCATCGTCTGAGCGAAGCGGATCAAAGCCTTAGAACCGGAGACGCGGAAACTGCTCTGGCGCTGCTCTCCTCTCTCCCGGACAACGATGCGGTCCATCTGACGAGGGGCCGCGCATTCTTTCGGCTTGCCCGGTATCAGGACGCAGCCGTAGAGCTTGAAAAGGCTACCCGACCATTCGGCGGCCATGCCGTCGTCGCCCTTGTCGACGAAGCGGTGGCCTTGCGCCGCAGAGCAGATCTGCTCCTTCTGTTTGCAGAAAGCCGCAAGCTAGCGCCTCATGATCCGCGCCTTTTGGATGCCCAGGGAAACATCCTCATGCACCTGGGCCGCTTCGATGAAGCAGAGGTCTGCCTGCGGGAGAGTCTGAAACGGCGCCCAAATGACAAAGGCACTCTCAACCTTCTGGCCATGAATCTGACTGAGCAGGGACGCTTCGATGAAGCTCTCGCCATTCTGGATGATCTGCGTCAGCGCTCCCCCGGGGAATGGGGCCCAGGCTGCAACATGGCTGCCATTCTGAACAATATCGGGCGCCTCGAAGAAGCTGCGAACATCTACCGGGAAACCATTCCTCTTGGGCCAAATGAGGCGGCGCTCAGGCTTAATCATTCCATTGCCATGCTCAAAAGCGGCCGTATGGCGCAGGGGTGGGCAGAGCACGAATGGCGCTTCGGAATGCCGGGGCATACAAACCTGCCGCAGAGCCGCCTCCTGCCCAATATCACGCCATCCCTGAACCTTGTGGGAAAGCGTGTCCTCGTGACGCAGGAGGAAGGTCTGGGCGATACGCTGATGTATCTTCGGTATATTCCCGCTTTGGCCCGAACAGGAGCCATCGTTCATATCTGGGGCACATCCACGCTTGCCGGACTATGTGGCCGTGTTGAAGGTGTCTCCATCGTGCAATACGGTGGCGAGACGCCGGAATACGATTATCATTGCCCATTCATCAGTCTTCCCCGTGCGTTCTCTGCAACGCCAGATGCCATGGGTGCTCCGGTTCCCTACCTGACCGCCGATCCGGCTAAAGCCACCCAGTGGAAGAAAAGCCTTCGTACTGACTGTAACCTGCGTGTTGGTCTGGTTTGGGCAGGTGGCGCACGGCCGGAGAACACTGGCGCGCAAATGGTAGACCGCCAGCGCTCCATGCCTCTCTCAGCCCTTGCGCCGCTCGCTGATCTGAAGGGCATCAGTTTCTACTCTCTCCAGAAGGACGAACCAGCCCAACAAAGGCTGGATTTCCCGGGGCCGCTGGTAGATTTCATGCCGCAATGTCTGGATATGGATGATACGGCTGCTCTGGTGTCCTGCCTTGATCTGGTCGTGTCCGTGGATACGTCCATGGTGCATCTGGCGGGAGGGCTTGGAAAACCTGTCATCATGATGGACAGATTCAACAACTGCTGGCGTTGGCTTCATGGCCGGGACGACAGCCCGTGGTATCCGAAAATGAAAATCGTCCGCCAGACCCGTTTCCGGGACTGGTCGGACGTTGTGACCCGGGTCAGGTCACTGCTTGAAGACGCAGTCCGCGCCCGCTAGTCGAGCTTAGTAGTCGAACCCGTAAGACAGGCCGACGCTGGATCCCGGATCATTTTCCGGAGTGGTGAAGCCTGTCACCTGCCCACCTGTTCCGACCGTCGTGTTAAGCTTGAGACGCTTCGTCAGGTCAATCTGAACCTGTGCCTGCGTACCTGAACCCGATGTGGCCTGTTTCGCGCCTACATAGACGCCCTTCATGACGTATTTTCCGGCTTCCACACTGGTCCCGCCGTTATCGACGCCACTCCCGCCGCCTACGGCGAGGCGATCAAGCCCAAGCGCATTTCGCACTTTCCCGAGTGGGTCAAAAGACGAGCCCCCGGCAAGCTGAGCCACGGCAGCAGCAAGTTCCGCAAGCTGCGTTGTAGAAAGGGAATGTGCGTCCGTTCCGAAAAGCAGAATGGCCAAGACTTCATCCCGAGGCTGCGTCGGCACTGATGCAAAGTCGATCTTGGGGGCACTGGCATAGCCAGTCACCAGAAGGCTCGCCAGTGTTCCTTTAGCATTACGATCCGCGCGGAAATCCAGTGTTGGATCGAGCTTGTGATTCACGCCTGTACCATTGAACGCGACGCGCCCATGCGTGAAGTTCAGGTTGATCCCGGCAAGGTTGAAGTTACCGCGCTTCATGTCGAAACCACCGGTCACTGATGGTGCACTGCTGGTACCACCGACATGCAGCTTGCCTTGCATTTCTGCATCCAGACCATGTCCCTGCACCACAAACTGGCCCGGCGAAATCACATCAATCGCCAGACCAATGATCAGGGCACTGGTCGTGTCTGGTGCCTTCTGGCCAGGACGAACCACATCAAGCTGCGCCACAGAAGCCGGCATGGAGTTGGGGATGTTTACCGTCACGCTTGGAAGGACGATCTTTCCATCCACATCGACGCGGGTCGTGGCCTGTCCGTGAATATGGAGATCCGTGTTGATCGTGGCTGTTACCAGATCACTGGAAATCGGTCGCGCCTTGTTGGAAATAACTTTGATATCCACCGGCAGGCCCGGCCGGAACACACCGACTGTTCCCGTCAGACCAATCGTTCCCTGCCCTGCGTGAGCCAGAACGTTCTGAAGCGTCAGAGTGTCACCTGAGGCCACAATCGCACCGTTGATATCCGTCAGACGAACGCCCTGTGCGTAATGATCAAAAGAGACATTGCGCAGGTCAACCTGCCCGGTTGCCCGAGGCTGGGTTGCGTTTCCGGCGACATTCAGATTGATCCCGATCTGACCCTTCGTCGCCATGCCGCTGGCGCCCAGAACACCGTTGGCAACAGACAGATCCACATGGCCCGTTGTGTTCAGAGCAATCGCGCCATCCTTCGAAATGGGGGCCGTACCGCGAACGGCCAGAGCCACTTTCGGACCCGCCGCAAGGGTCGCATCCACCTTTGCCGTTTTTCCGGCAACGCCGATGTTTGCCAGAATTTCTGCCGCTGGGAGCGAGGCTGCCGGGCCTGTCTGCATTTTCAGGCCATGCGCTGTCAGAGACACGGTTCCCGTCGGTGCATCCAGTGTTCCGCCCAGATTGGCCTTCGCGGAAATGGTGCCGCTCGCTGCCAGATCCGGGGCGAAAGGCTTGGCAATCGCAGGCGTTAGACGGTCCACCGTCGCAGTCAACGCAAGACGTGGCTTGATCGAGCCTGCAACATCAATCGTTGCAGGCGCCACACCCTTCGGTGCCAATGTCGCGCGCAGATGATCCACGCCCATGATATCACCGAAGGACACATTGGCGGCCCCACCCAGACGAATATATTCGTCTTTCGCCATGGCCGTCAGACGATCAATGCGGACGGTTTTCTTCGGCAGATTCAGCAAAACCGCCGTATCGACATTAGCCGGTGCGCCCATAACATTCTGGAAAGCACCATTCAGTGTCAGGGCCATGGCGGACTGCGGCCCTTTGACCGTGGCCCGTGCCTTACCCGTGATATCCTGCGAGCGAACGCCTGCGAGATCGAGCGTCAGATCCGGAGTTGGGTCATCAATCGGATTGGAAATCAGACCCTTTAGAGTCAGGGACTGCACGCTCGCCTGAGCCATGGCCAACGCACCATCAAGTCCGAGTTTGACCTGCGGCGGTGCGCCTTGCGGCTCGGTCGTATGAATGGAAAGAGCCAGATGTCCCTTGATGGCCTGACCGATCAGACGCTGGAAATCCGCAAGGTTTTTGACGCTGAGATCCAGATCACCCAGCGGTACCTTCGCGCCATTGGGCAGGCGGAGTTTGCCGTGCCCGGTGAGGCTGTTCCAGCTCAGCTTGTTCAGATCAACATGGAATGCGCCATCATCCGTTTTCTGCACGGCGCTATCCAGCACCAGCGGCGCGTGATCCAGCGTTCCGTGAGCCGTCAGCGTGCCTTGAGGATGTGAGGGCAGATGCTGGAAATCCGCATCCAGCGCCACAGGCCCCTTCGCAACATCCTTTGTCCCGAACTCACCTTCCAGACCGGCTTTGACAGCCAGATCATTAGTCGGTCCATCCGCCGTGGCCGTCAGGGTCGTATTGCCAAGGAGTGTCGGGGTGACCTGTTTCAGATCAGGCAGCGCAACCGTTGCCTTTGTCTGCATCCGGTTGCCATGCGCCATATCCACTATGGCCGACACCAGAACATGGAGCGCCTGACCATCCAGCCCGAAATTCTTCACGGTCAGGACATTGGCCGAGGACTTGCTGAGCTGCAGGGCCAGATGACCGTCCTTGCCGATCAGATGCAGAGCCTGCGGCTGGCCGCCCGTAATGGAAATCGTTCCCGTACTCTGGAGCGTCAGGTCATCATGGTCCGTCACCGGCATGGCAAAATCGGCTGCCAGTGCAGCGTTTCCGCTCAGGTCCGTACTGCCCATGGCAGCAAGCGGGTGCAGGTCTGGCAATGTCAGCGTGACGTGACCGGATGCTGCTGGCTTGAGCGTCGTGTTTGCGGCCATCTGGATCAGCGGGTGACTGACTGTCGCCACAACCGGCATGGTCGCCGCGAGCGGGTGCGCCGTCACATCCAGCGTCAACGGGGCGGACGCTAACAGGGTGGGCTGAGGCCCAGGCACGCGCAGACCCGTCAGGGCTGCCTGAAGATGAGCAACCGTATCTTCGGGTTTGGGCGTTTCATTCCCGTCAAATGTCGCGTGCAGATGACCGATAGAAGCGCCACCAGCGGTCAAAGCGTCAATGTCCAGAAGACCCTGCCCTGCAGGAGCCTTCAGCGGCCCGTGCAGATCGGTGTTCAGGGCAATCGCATTCCAGCCAATTCCCGGTTTCAGGGTCATAGCAGGCGCATTGGCCTTGACGTGCAGGGTTGCAACATTGGTGTAGAGATTGATCTGACCAGTTGAGGAGGCCGTGATCGGCCCGGCGCTTAGCGCGAAATCAAGGGCGGCAGCCGTACGCGGTCCGGACAGGTTCAGATGCGTATCTACAGGATCAAGCTGCGGCAACTGTCCGAGCGTAGTCGCAAACCCGTTGACGCCTTCCTTATAGGTGAGCGCCAGAGCAATACGGTCTTTGGGGGTTTGAGCCGCCAGCGTCAGGCCACCCGGTGCATCCAGACGGTTCAGTTGCAGCGCAATATCCATTTTCGGAAGCGACTGCATTGTCACGCCATTCAGGAATGGCGCGATTGACGCGATGTGCGCGTGACCGTTCAGTGTGAAGACCGTGGGCTTACCCGTGAAGTCAGGTCCGATTTCGATACGGCCGACATTCAGGGCATCCAGATCCACCTTGATGTTGAGCTTCGACGGGCTGGACTTCGTCTGTGTCTCGGTTGTCGTCTGCGTCGTGTCCGAAACGGGGCTGCGGAGCAGCGCCAGACGGCTGGCACTCAGAACCTTGACGTGCGCATCCATGAGCAGAAGGGAGAGCGGAGACCAGCGGAGCTCAAAATGATCCAGCTCCAGCCAGACGCCCTTGCTGTCCTTCACCTTCAGTTCAGCCAGCGTCAGATGCTGTGGAAGAGCCCCTGACAGCCCGGCAATCTGCACCATGCCCCCCGTCAATGGTCCGACTTTGCTTTCGATCAGCCGCTGCCCTGGCCCGATATTGATGCCGATGAGCACCACCACGAGCGCTAGAACAACCAGTCCGAGCGGAACGCCAACAACGAGACCAACAATCCAGAGAATGATCCTGCGGGCGCGCATCAGAAAGTCTCCCCAAGACCAATATAGAGTTCCCATTTGTCGCCATAAGCCGGGCGGTTCATTGGGAGAGCAACGTCAACACGGATAGGGCCGATCGGCGTGAAGTAACGAACGCCCGCGCCATATCCGACACGGAGCGTTCCCTGCCCCGGACGCGAGCCCGTACCGACCTGACCGGCGTCCACGAAAGCCGCTACACCCAGATTCATTGGCAGGCGCTGGCGGAATTCGACCGTTCCCGCATCCAGGGACGTGCCGCCAATGGCATATTTCGTGTTGCCGTATTGCGGCCCCACACCCTGATACCGGAAACCACGAACCGTCGCGGGTCCACCGGCATAAAGCCGCTGATCCGGGGGGATCTGGTAGGTGGATGCGCCCTGAACCGATCCGACTGTGCCACGCACGGCAATGACGCTCTTGCCGGGTTTGGTGAGCCCAATCCGGGCGAGGTCAAAGTATGTGGAGACCTGCGCGGACAGCAGCGTGAAGAAGGATGTTCCGTTTTCCAGTGACACCGACGGGGACGCAGACAGGGAGGCACGGATGCCGTGAGTCGCAGGGTCGATCGGGTTTGAAAGCTGGGTGCTGTCATAGGTCGCGCTGAGTGGTGCGGACACGATGAAATAACTTCGCGTATCGCCAAACTGCTGGATCTGCTCCTGCATCCCCATCAGGCCGCCAGACACATACCAGAACTTACCCAGACGACGGCCAATGCCTCCGCGAAGAATGAAGGCCGTCTGATGATAGGAGTAGAGAAGCTGCCGCACCGCTTCCACACGCAGGCTGAGGTTCTGGTTCTTATGCAGGAAGTCCGGCTTACTGAAATCGGCATAGACATCGTAGCCCAAGCCCTGCTGGGCTGAACCGCCAAGGCCTGTGAGCAGAGCTGTCAGCTTGAGCTGCTCGGCATTCCCCAGAAGATTATGATGCGTCCAGGTCACACCAGCGCGCCCACCCAGATCGGTCGAGTACCCGGCCTGAACCGCGACGGTGCGTCTTTTGGCTTCTTTGAAATCGAAATCAACAGGCATGGCCTGAAAGACCCCGGGCACGAGCGTCTTACCCGGTCCGAGCGTTACGATCGGCGGCGCGTTGTGAACCTGAACTGAAGAGAAGACGCCTACGGAGGCCAGATCCTGCCGGGCAGCCTCGATCTTGGACGGCTGATACAGCTCGCCTTCCTTAATTGTCAGGCGACGACGGAGGAACGACTGGTGCACGCGCTGCAGACCATCCATCCCGACCGGACCAATAACAACCTTCGGACCTTTTCCGACCCGGAAAACCACTTCCAGCGTGTTGTCATGAGGCTGAAGATAGGCGAGCGGCGTAGACACGTCCGCTACGGCATACCCTTCTTCCTGCAACTGCGTGAGCAGATTGCCCTGTGCCGCAAGCACATCCGAAGCAACGGCTGGTTGGCCGGATTTGAGCTTGAACGCTTTCAGTTCGTCCGCAGTCAGTTCAACAGGCTCGCCTTGAGTAGCAGCCCCCGCGGTTGTTTTGGGGACGCCCATCTTGTCCGCTGTCTGCGCCTTGCTGGTCGTGGGAGCTGCACTACCCTGTGGAGAGGGTGCCTTTGCGGCGGCATCAGACGGTTGAGCCGCCGTTGGCGGCGGAGTGGTCAGAGTGATCCTGCCAAGATGAAACTGCGGCCCCATGGTAGCTGATACCGTAATGCTGACCTTCCCGTCTTTAGGCAGCGCCTCCAGAGCGTCTGGCAGAGCCGGATCCCGTCCGTCCAGATCCTGGCTTCCTACCTTGATACGAATTGTAACCGTGCCGGCATAATAGCCTTGAGACTGCAATGCGGTGTCCACACGGTCGTAATCTGCACGGATACGTCCTGCCAGGGCATAAGGCCCGACAGCATGCGTCGTCTTCAGCGTCTGAAGCTGGGACGATGCCTGAATAGCGGCATCAACCTCAGCATTCTTGGTTGGTTGGATGGTAACAGAATACGGAACGGTTTTTTCCGCCGCCTCACCACTGGAGGGCGCATCTGCCCACGCTTTATGGACATGACAGCATGGTGCCATCGCCCCAAGAGCGAGAGAAAGAGAAACGACTGACGAGCGACTGCCTGGCTTCACCGGAGGTCCTGAAAATCCGTTTTGAGGGGTGATCGAACCGGGAAGGATCGAACCTTTGGAGCGGATCCGCAAACAGCAGCCGCGTACCCTTCAGGCTGTATCCTGAACCTGCACGTCAAGTCCACCGTGGAACACCCTTTGTCACCATCGGTAAATACGCCTGTGAGACAAACAAGATTGTCTAGCCTCTCCGAAATCCTTATCACTCAGCACCCATGTCCCATCGTGATGTCCCTGGACCTTCCAGCCGCCGAAGCCATAACCGACCGATCATTGACGAAAGTGTCAATTTTCCGGCTGTTCAGGCAACAACCCAGTCATCAGCCTTCAGCCGTCTGAGCTGTGCAGGCAGACTGGTCATGGTTCTGATGTGGGCTTTCTGGTTGTCGAGCTTCCAGTATGTCTTCATCCATTTGCCGGGATCAGCGAAAATCCGCCTCCCCCGCATTTTCTGGAGTATGATCGCCCATATTCTGGGGCTTCAACTTCGTGTGGTCGGAGAGAGTGCTGGCGGAATTCGCTCAGCCAAGGATGTTCAGCGAGGGGAGCGTCCAATCGTTTATGTGGCCAACCACTGTTCCTGGCTGGACATCGTCGCCGTTGGCGGCGTGCTGCATACGGTCTTTGTCGCCAAGGGTGAAGTCGGCTCCTGGCCGCTGATCGGAACCATTTCCCGTCTGGGCCGCACGATCTTTGTCAGTCGCAATCGTCAGAATACGGGTAAGGAACTTCATGACATGGCGGATCGCCTCTGGGACGGGGATGACATCGTCCTCTTCCCGGAAGGAACATCGTCAGATGGCAGCCGCGTCCTGCCGTTCCTGTCATCCTTCTTTGCTGTCGCAAAGCCCGGCCGTCTCGAACAGGCAGGAATGCCCAAGCCACCACCAGTTCTTATCCAGCCCGTCTCCATTGTTTATGACCGACTGGAAGGTCTTCCTGTTGGACGCAGCCGCAGATCCGTCTTCTCATGGTATGGCGACATGGATCTGACGCCTCATATTTGGTCATTCGGCCAGTGGCGCTCAATGCGGGCGACCATTCTCCTGCATCCTCCACTGAATCCGGAAGATTTCAAATCCCGCAAGGAACTGGCCAACGCGACATTCGATGCCGTGCGTGACGGCGCTGCCCTGCTTCGGCAGGGGCTGGTGCCAGACGCACAGGACTAAGCACGCTATTCTTCTACACTTCACAAGGTTTGTCTTGACTTGCCCGGGGCCACGGCGTCACTTTCATCGTTAATGACGGGAGCACTTTTGCGGCCGTCCGGAGATGATGATGCCGCTTCAGGCCAGTCTGACATGCCGATATGACACCATGTTTGACCTCTCCCGCGTCCGGACAGGCTTGACCGCTCGGTCTCCTGCCCCGATGTGTGTGCCTGTTTTTGCCAACCCCGGATCGAGACCGTGACCCCCGAGACTTCTGCCTCCACGCCTGCTCCTGCTGATCATGCCCCCACTGACCGTACTCGTCATGGGCTGCATGTCATTACCTGGGGCTGCCAGATGAACGTCTATGACAGCGCCCGCATGGCCGATGTCCTGCGTCCGCTTGGCTACGGGCCGGTTGAAACCCCCGAAGAAGCGGACATGGTGATCCTCAACACCTGCCACATCCGCGAACGCGCGACGGAAAAGGTTTTTTCCGAGCTGGGGCGCCTTCGAAAGATCCGGGATGAGCGGATGGAGAACGGGCAGGATCGCAGCATCATCGCCGTTGCCGGATGTGTTGCGCAGGCAGAAGGCGAGGAAATCCTGCGCCGGGCGCCCTATGTTGATCTTGTGCTTGGCCCGCAGACCTATCATCGCCTGCCAGAGATGGTTGCGCGTGCGGCGCGCGCTGGCGGTGCAGTCATCGAGACGGATTTCCCGGCTGAACAGAAATTCGACTTCCTTCCTAATGAGGCTGCCCCGCAGTCCGCCGGAAATCTCACGGCGTTTCTGACCATTCAGGAAGGCTGCGACAAGTTCTGCTCCTTCTGTGTCGTGCCTTACACGCGCGGCGCCGAAAGCAGCCGGTCGGTAGCGTCCGTCATGGCAGAGGCACGCCGCATGGTGGCGGCTGGCGTGAAGGAAATCACGCTCCTTGGTCAGAACGTCAACGCCTATCATGGCGATAATGGGCAGGGTGGCAGTGCCACACTGGCGGAACTGGCCGAAGAACTGGCCCGTCTACCAGGTCTGGATCGTATCCGTTACATGACGTCTCACCCACGTGACGTGGATCAGACCCTGATCGACGCTCACCGCGATAACCGCGCCCTGATGCCATTCTTGCATCTGCCGGTTCAGAGCGGTTCAGACCGTATCCTGAAAGCCATGAACCGTGGACATACCGCAGACGAGTACCGCGAGAGCGTTCGTCGTCTGCGGGAAGCGAGGCCGGATCTGGCCCTGTCTTCCGACTTCATCGTCGGCCACCCGGGTGAAACGGATGAGGATTTCGAAGCCACGATGCAGCTCGTGCGCGATATTGGCTTCGCCATGGCGTACAGCTTCAAATATTCCCCACGTCCCGGCACGCCCGCCGCTGGCCAGCCTTTTCAGGTGGCCGAGGATGTGAAAGACCGTCGCCTCGCCGAGCTTCAGGCGCTCCTGCGTGAGCAGCAGGATGCGTTCAATGCCGATATGGTCGGGACGGTTCAGGATATTCTCATTACGGGGAAAGGCCGCAAGCCGGGTCAGCTTTCCGGTCGGTCTCCGTATCTCCAGCCTGTTCATTTTGAAGGGCCGGAACATTTGATTGGCACCATCGCCAAGGTTGCCATCACAACTCGCATGACCAACTCACTTGGTGGAACCCTCATCCGGGAGACAGCCTCCGCTTGCTGACAACACCCCCGACGCGCTCCGTCGCCACCACTAGTGGCACCGAAGGCAATCGTACAGTCGCATTGCGCTTCAATGACAACATTCTGCTCCAGAGACTTCTGGGAGACCACGACCGGCATCTCGCCCGGCTTGAAGACGGGTTTGATGTCCGGCTTTCGTGCCGCGGCAACAAGATCGCCATCTCGGGCGAGACGGACGCCGTAGGCCGGGCGCAGGCCGCCATCGTCGCGCTTTACAATCAGCTCGAACAGGGTGGCACCATCGACAGTTCGCAGGTTGACGGCGTCATCCGCCTCACGGCACTGCCGACCCGCCATCAGGAACGGCAGCGCGCTGCCGTTCCACCGCCACCTCCGCAGCATTCCCAGAAACAGAATGCACGCCGGGACAACCACCATCGGAGCGATGCCCGTTCCCCGCAGCAGGCGCCTCCTTCCTCCGCCCCCCTGACGGACCTCCCCGCCATTCGCACCAAACGGGGCGTGATCGCACCACGGTCTCACGGCCAGGCGGCGTATATGGAAATGCTGGCCCGCACTGATCTGGTCTTTGGGATTGGTCCGGCCGGAACAGGCAAAACTTATCTGGCGGTCGCGCAAGGCGTCGCCATGCTCCTGGCCGGACAGGTTGATCGCATCATTCTCTCCCGGCCGGCAGTGGAAGCGGGCGAGCGTCTCGGCTTCCTGCCCGGCGACATGCGGGAAAAGATCGATCCTTATCTTCGTCCGCTCTATGATGCCCTGAATGACATGCTGCCGGGCGACCAGGTCGTGCGCCGGATGGGCACGGGTGAGATTGAAGTTGCGCCGCTGGCCTTCATGCGTGGCAGAACTCTTGCACACTCTTTCGTCATTCTGGATGAAGCCCAGAATACGACCCCAGCCCAGATGAAGATGTTCCTGACCCGTATGGGTGAAGGCACACGCATGGCTGTTACAGGCGACCTGAGCCAGATTGATCTGCCCAACGGGGTATCATCTGGGCTAAGGGAAGCCGTCGAGACCCTCGAAGGCATCAAGGGAATCGGCATTACACGTTTTACGTCCGTCGATGTGGTGCGCCATCCACTGGTCGCCCGTATCGTCGATGCCTATGAACAGAAAGCGCCTGCCCCTCTGGACAGTTTCAGGGATCGGCCGCGCCGGGAAAACAATGGAACCTCCAAGTCGTCACGCCGGTACTGACATCATTATCGAGGACGCCAGATGGCGCTCCTCGGTTCCTGATACCGAGCGCGCGATCCGTCGTGCGCTCACCGCCGTCGCCCGTCAGGGTGGCCCGGATTTCAGCCGGTCTCCCGCTCCATCGATTCTTCTTTCGACGGACCGGATCGTAAAGCGGCTCAACGCCCGCTTCCGCAACAAGAACAAGCCCACGAATGTTCTGACATTCGAGCCGGTGTCCCCCGTCCATGGCGGAGACATCATCCTGGGGTACGAGACCGTCCGGAAGGAGGCGGATGCTGCCCAGCGCAGCATGCGTGCCCATCTGTCACATCTTGTGGTTCATGGTGCCCTGCATCTGGCAGGATACGATCATTATCAGCCTGGCGAAGCCCGGGACATGGAAGGCGTGGAAACCCGCACGATGCGTCAGCTTGGCTTTGGCGATCCGTGGCGACAGGCAGGAAGACGGGCATGAGCGAAGACATTACTGACCGTTCAGACGACGGTAGGAAGAATTCCCGAGGCCTGTTCGGACTGTTTGGCCGCCGTGGTCGCGATCAGGGCCTGCGCGAATCCATTGCCACGCTCGTTCATGAAGCAGCCCAGCCGTTTGAGGAAACGGGCGACGAGCCTGAGCTCGATCGGCAGGAGCGCGCCCTCATCATGAACGTGCTGCGCCTGCGGGACATCACGGCGGATGACGTCATGATCCCGCGCGCAGACATCATCGCCATGCCGGAGAACATCTCCTTCAACGATGCTCTGGACCACATGCGCCGGGAAAACCATTCCCGCATGCCGGTCTATCGCGGGCAGCTCGACGATATTGCGGGCATGATCCATGTGAAGGATCTTGTGGCTTATGTGGATGATCCCGAGGCGTTCGACATCCGCCCGCTCCTGCGTCAGCCTTTGATGATTGCGCCAACCATCCCGGTTCTGGATCTGCTTCTACAGATGCGTCAGCGCCGGATGCACATGGCGCTCGTCATTGATGAATACGGCAGCATTGATGGCCTCGTGACGATCGAAGATCTGATCGAAACAATCGTGGGCGACATTTCAGACGAGCATGATGATCCGGTCACAACACCGTGGGTCGAACGCCCTGACGGCTCCTTCGATATCGATGCCCGCCTTCCTGTCCGCCATCTCGAAGAGCGGCTTGGTTCTGTTCTGACAGATGCTGAGCGGGAGGCTGAAATCGAAACGGTTGGTGGCCTCGTATTCCGTCTGGCAGAGCATGTCCCGGCCAAGGATGAAGTCCTGACGCATGAAAGTGGATTGGAATTCCGTGTTCTGGATGCGGATGCGCGCCACATTCGTGCCCTGCGAATGCGGGTTCCAGAAGGATGGGAAAAGAAGCCACTTCCCGATACGGGACAGCAGGATGACGAGCGCGGGTCTTGACGGCTGCGCCAGTTCATCGTTCTGAGTAAGGCACCCTGTCCGTAATGGAGACCTGTCGATGACCCTTGGCCGCCGCGCGTTCCTGATTGCCGGCCCTGCCCTTGCGGCAGTGACCTCCCTGTCTTCTGCCAGCGCGGAAGACACCGGGCTTCCTCCGGGAGATGCCCGCATGGGAGCACGCGTCCTCGGATCGCCGGATGCCAAGGTGCAGGTTGATGAATGGTTCTCCCTCACCTGCTCTCATTGTGCGCATTTTGCACAAACGGTCTTTCCACAGGTGAAGGCAAACCTGATTGATACCGGCAAGATCCGGTATCGCTATCATGATTTCCCGCTGGATCAGATTGCACTTCTGGCCGCAATGGTGGCGCGCTCTCTGCCTGCGGACCGCTACGCGCCATTCGTGGATGATCTGCTTCGCACTCAGGATCAATGGGCTTTCGCCCAGAACATCGATCCCATGCAGGAACTGAAGAAGCGCGCCGCCATGGCGGGCATTTCAGCGACTGAGTTCGACAAGATCAACGCTGATAATGCCCTACGCGAGGCCATTGTGAACCGGCAGGACCGCGATGGTGCTTTCCTTCAGATCCAGGGTACCCCTTATTTCCGCATCAATGACGCTCCGGCACCGGATATCGTTTCCAGCTATGATGCGTTCGCCAAAGCAGTTGCAAAGGCTTCCTGAATGACCCGCCCTATGATTTCCCGCCGCTTCATTCTCTCCGCAGCCCCGGCTCTTGCCGTGGCCGGTACGGCAGCCCGCGCTGCTGATGCGCCACCGGCCCTGCCTGCCAATGACCCGCGCATGGGACCGCGTATCATCGGCAATCCAAACGCTAAGGTGCTGGTGCAGGAGTGGTTTTCCCTGACCTGCACGCATTGCGCCCATTTCGGCACGGAAGAATTTCCGAAGATCAAGGAACAGCTTATTGATACCGGCAAGATCCGCTATCAGTTTCATGATTTCTGTGGTGACCGCGTCGGTCTGACTGCCGCCATGATAGCCCGCTCACTGCCGGAAGACCGTTACGTACCTTTCATTGGTGCACTGCTCTCCAGCCAGATGCAGTGGGCCTTCGCTTCGGGTGGCGACCCGATGCAGCGGCTTCAGCAGATGTCGGCTCTGGCGGGCGTCTCCGCTGCCCAGTTCAAGAGCATCAGCGAAGACACGGCGTTCATGCAGGCCATGTTCAATCAGGTGCAGAAGGATGCGGACACCTACAGCATCCAGGGCACGCCGTATTTCCGCTTCAACAACACGCACTACGATCAGGACCCGGAAACCTACGAGAAGTTTGCCGATCTGGTCTCCAAGGCCTCCTGATCTCTTTCAGGGCGTTTCATAAACACCGATGTCAACTCACACCACGACGATCAGCCGCCTGACGATCGGCGGCTTCAAAAGCTTCGCCGATGAGGTGCGCGTTGACATCCTTCCGGGACTGACGGGCATTATCGGCCCGAATGGCTGCGGCAAATCCAATGTCGTCGAAGGCCTGCGCTGGGCGATGGGTGAGACTTCCGCCCGCGCTCTCCGTGGCGGCGAGCTGGACGATCTGATCTTTGCCGGAACAGGTGCACGTTCCGCCCGGAACATCGCTCAGGTCACGCTTCATCTGACTGGAGCGAAAGGTCTCGCACCGGCTCCGTTTCAGGATGCTGAAGACCTCGAAATCACGCGTCGTGCAGAGCGTGGCTCCGGCAGCGAATACCGCATCAATGGCCGCGTCATGCGTGCGCGTGACGTACAGACGCTTTTTGCCGATCTGGCGTCCGGTGCGCGCAGTTCCGCCATCGTCAGCCAGAACCGTGTCGGCCAGCTTATCGCGGCCAAGCCGGAAGAACGCCGTCTTCTTCTGGAAGAAGCTGCTGGCATCACAGGCCTTCATGCTCGCCGCCATGATGCGGAACTGAAACTCCGTCAGACCGAAACCAACCTCTCCCGTGCGGAAGATCTGCGCCTTCAGATTGAAGAGCGGCTCGGTAGCCTCGAAGAGCAGACCGTTCAGGCGCGGAAATATCGTGAGCTCTCCGAGAAACTACGTGAAGCCGAGGTTCAGCTTCATGCGCTTCTCCATGCCCGCGCCAATCTTGCCGTACAGCGCAGCAAAGATGATCTGGCCAAAGCCCGCGAGGCCCTCCGCAAAGCCGAGCAGGAAGCCGAGCACGCGACCATTGCGGAGTTCGAAGCCCGCAAGGCCACGCCACAGGCCCGAGAAGAAACAGACCGTCTTCGCAGTGCTTTAGAGCGCCTGAAAGTGCAGTCCGAGACGGCACGGGTCGATGTCACGCGTGCAAGAGAAGCAGAGGCCGAAGCACTGGCGCGCTTCCAGCAGGCGGAAGCAGATTTTACCCGAAGTACGGAACGGCTCTCGCAGGATCGAGCCGCCCAAGCGGCCGCTCTTGCTGATCTGAAAGCGCAGGAAAAGGAGCATGCCCAGCTTCCTGAACAACGCGCTCAAACCACCGAAGAGCAGAACCGGCTCGCAGCACTTGAGCGAACGCAGGCAGCATCTCTAGAAGAAGCAGTCCGTCTGCGGGACGCAGAAGCGATCCGCCGCGATGGGCTGAAAAGCGCTCTGGATGCGCTGACAACGCGGCTTGATGCTGAAACAGGCGCTCTTCAGGCACTTGAAGCAGAACTGACTGCGCTGGAGAAAGACCGACCTGACGATGACGCTCTAGAGAGCCTGCGCCAACAGGTTGATGTCGCCATCAGTGAGGCTGAGGACGCCAGACAGATCGAAGCTGCTGCTCTCGCCACGCTTCAGGATGCGCGTCTGGCAATGGAATTGCAGGGCCGCACACTCGAAGATGGACGGCAACGGCTGGCGGTTCTGGAAAAGACCGAAGCAGATCTGAAGCGTCGCCTTCAGGCCGCGACAGACCGCCTGTCTCAGGACCGCACCGCCCATGCCCAGACGGCCACCGCTCTACTGACGAATGCACAGCGCGCCGAGCTTCACGCTCAGCGGGAAAAGACCCTGCAGGCATTGGAAGATATTTCCGCTCGGGAACGCGCAGCGCGGCAGGCTTTGGACGAGGCCAATACGGCGTGGCTTGAAGCGCGCGCGAAGGCTGAGGAAGGCGTTCAGCGCCATAAGGGCCTGCTCCGTGCGAAAGACAATGCCCAGCACGCCGCCAATCAGGCAGCCCAGCGTGCAGAAACGGCTCTTCGAGAGCAGGATACCGCCGCGAAAACTCTCGTACCTGACACTGACGTAGCCGTCCTTCGAGCAACCGTCACAGGTCTGGAAGAGAGACTGGATGCCCTTCAGCGCGCTCTTTCCGAAGCCGAAAAAGCTCTTTCTTCCGCGTCCGAAGCTGAGAGCTCTACCCGTGAGGCTCTGACCCGCACAGAAAGCACGATCCTGCGCCTTCGTTCGGAATGTGAAGGGCTGGAACAGACACTTGCAGCCGTCGCCGCGCAGCCAGACCCTCTGGAAGACAGGCTTGATATTCCTGCGGATCTGGCACGGGCCGTCGCTGCTGCACTGGCGGACGGACTGGATGCCTCGCTTGCACCTACAACCGTGGCCGCTGACCGTCGGTGGCTTGCTCTCACAGCACTAGAGAGCCCACAGATTGCTTCCTACCCGCCCCTCTCGTCTCTGGTTGCGGCTCCAGACGCTGTTAAACGCTGCCTGGACGCCGTTTTCCTGTTGGATGATCCTGGCAAAGGGGCCTCTCTTCAAACGCATCTCCAGCCCGGTCAGGCGCTTGTCTGCCCGAATGGCGCTCTGTGGAGATGGGACGGTTTCATTCGCTCTGGAGATGCTCCTGACGCCGGCGCTACCCGTCTGGAGCAAAGGCAACGCCTGACACAGGCCCGCGCCCTCCTCACGGAGCAGGAAAAGGGGCTTTCGGCCATACAGAGCGCTTTCCAAGAAGCCCAGCGCACTCGCGTCGAAACGGAACAGACCTTGCAACGTCTTCGGTCGGAACGTTCGGGGCTGGAGCCTGAACTGAGCAAGGCCCGCACGCAGCTCTCGTCACGCGAACAGCAGGCTGCGCTGGCAAAAAGTCGTTGGGAAGAAGCTGAGCGTCGCCTGTCAGACGCAGAGGCCGCTGCAAAAAGTACACGCTCGGACGCTGAGAAAGCAGCGGCGGATTATGACGCCCATCCTTCCCCGGCGGTCCTGACCGACGCGGCTGAGCAGGCAGCTCAGGTCGTGGAGGGGGCTCGAACGGCTCTCACAGCATTGACGCGGGATCTCCAGACAGCCCGGACAGAAGCCGAACAGGCTGATCGCACTTTGGATCAGGCTGTTCTGCGTCATGAGACGGCACAGACACGCCTTCAGGAACTGGAAGAGGCCCTGAAAAGGCTGGAGCGGGACATTGATGCTCTTCAAACAGAACTTGAAGCCACAAAAACTGCGACAGACCGGCCGGATCTTCCAGATCTTGAGCGCCGTGAAGCCGTAGCCCGTCAGCGGCATCAGGATGCCCGGCAGAAACTTGAAGCAGCGAGCAAGGCCACGAGCGACCTGCGCCAGAAAGCAGACCGCCTTTCTGCCGAACTACAAACTTTGGACCAGTCTGCCACGGCAGCCCTCGCCCGGCGCACGGCTCTTGCTCCACGTGCGGCAGAGCTTAAGGCGCTCGTCGAGAAGCTCACTAAGGACCATGAGGCGCAGGACGCTGCCATTGCAGAGCGTCCAGACCCGGGACGGCTGGAACGAAACGTACTAGAAGGCACGGCGGAACTAGAAGAAACCCGGAAGACACTTCAGGCGATCCGGGAGACTCTGTCTCACCTTGCGCTGGAAGATATGCGCCTGAACGGGAGTATCGCGGCGCTCAGAGGACGGCTATCCGACCTTGAGGGACAGATTTCGCTGGCCGTTCAATCCCATGCGGAACTGGAAGAGCGCCGGAACACGCTGGAAAACGCCTGGAACAAGGCGGCCCATAGTCCGGTTCGCCTCGAAGCCGCCCTGAAGCAGCAGGATCTGGATCTTGAGAAGGCCCAGACAGCCTATGATGAAGCCCGCGCAAAGGACGAAGCCACCGATCAGGCTGGTCAGGCTGCGCAGGAGCGTCGTCGGGAGGCTGATCTGGCTCTGTCTTCGGCCCGTGAAGCCATTGCCCGGCTGACCGAACGCGCCGAACAGGCCGTGGCAGCGCGTGAGCGTCTGTTGACGGAAAGCGACCCGCCAGAAGGGGGCGTTTATCCGTCTGATTTGTCCGAGCAGGCTGAAACGTCCACTCGCCGTAGGCTCTCCCGCCTCACCCGGGAGCGGGATGATCTGGGAGCCGTCAATTTACGCGCCGAGACGGAATATCAGGACGCAAAGCAGACTGCCGAGACCATCGCCCGCGAGCATGAAGAACTGACGGCGGCCATCAATCGGCTACGCGGCGGTATTGGAACTATCAACCGTGAAGGGCGCGAGAGGCTTCTGGCCGTCTTCACTGAAGTGGACCGGCATTTTCAGTCGTTGTTCTCACGGATGTTCGGAGGGGGGCGCGCGCATCTGGGTATGGTCGGCAGTGATGATCCACTAGAAGCCGGTCTGGAAATCTTTGCCCAGCCGCCAGGGAAAAAGCTTTCTACCCTTTCCCTCCTCTCTGGCGGTGAGCAGGCCCTGACGGCACTTTCCCTCATTTTTGCGACGTTCCGCTGTAACCCTGCGCCGATCTGCGTGCTCGATGAGGTAGACGCACCGCTGGATGATGCCAATGTGGAGCGCTTCTGCTCTCTTCTGGCCGATATGACCAAAGAAGCCGGCACGCGCTTCCTTGTCGTGACCCATCATCAGCTCACCATGGCCCATATGGACAGGCTCTATGGTGTCACAATGCAGGAACGTGGTGTAAGCCGGGTTTTGTCGGTTGATCTGGGGCACGCCGCTGCCCTGGTTGAAGGCTAACGTCTTTTTTCTTCAATCGAAAATTGACGTTAAGGCGTTGAAGCCTTTTGATAGACAAAACGCCTTGAAAGATCGAACCCATTTTCGTCGAACCACCTCTCCCCGCCCCGATCATGACGCGAATCCGTGAACACGGTATTCGTGTGGTGGGAGACGTGCATGGTGATCTGAACGCTTTCCGGCATGCGACCGCGACCGAGCGGTTCGTCATCCAGCTGGGAGATCTGGTCGATCACGGGCCAGACAGTGCCGGCGTGACGGAACTGATGCTCGATCTTCTGGACACGCATCGCGGGCTGTTCATTCTCGGCAATCATGACCGCAAGCTGGGACGCGCCCTGGAAGGTCGTCGCCTCAGGCGTGATCCTCCCCTTGAAGAAACACTCCGGCAGTTTTCCCTGCCGGAATATGAAGGGCTTCAACAGCGCACCTACGAGGCGATTGCTTCTGCTCCAACATGGCTACGGATTGGGCGGGCACTATTCGTGCATGGCGGGTTCCATACGGCCATGCTGTCCGAGGCCCCGGTTCCGGGTCTGGGCGAAATGTCCGCCCCACTCTCCCGCGCCCTTTTTGGCGAAACCACCGGCCGCATGCAGCCGGATGGATACCCTGAACGCCGCCTGACCTGGATCAACCGTATTCCCGAAGGAATGACGGTCTATGTCGGCCATGACCGCCGCTCAACTGACGGACGCCCCTGGCGCCGGATGGGGAGACTGGGCGGCACGGCTGTCTTTACGGATCTAGGTGCTGGAAAAGGCGGCCACCTTGCATGGATCGACATCAATGACTTCTGACAGCTCTTCCGCCCTCGCAGAACTTGAGCGCCTGCGCGCCAGCATCGACAATATCGACGCCGCCCTGATTCATATGCTGGCAGAGCGGTTCCGTTGCACCAAGGCTGTTGGTGAACTCAAGGCAAAATCCAGCCTTCCTGCCGCAGACCCCAACCGTGAAGCCCGGCAGATCGAACGCCTGCGCCAGCTTGCGCGGGATGCTCATCTTGACCCGGATTTCGCTGAAAAATTCCTGGCCTTCGTCATCCGCGAAGTCATTCGCCACCATGAGGCGATTGCCGCTCAGGCTAACGGCTCACACTGATGTCTGAACGCCTGCTTCTCATCCTGCGTCACGCGGAAGCAGGCCCCCATCTTCATTCCGGAGCAGGCGATATTGAACGCCCGCTTACTGCAGCAGGACAGGAACAAGCCAAGCGGATCGGACAGAAGCTTGCCCATTTAAACCTGCCTCAGCCCATGCAGGTTTTGTGCAGCCCTGCACGCCGGACGCAGGAAACAGCCCAGGGCGTTCTCTCTGCTCTGCCAAACCCGATCTTACCAAAGCTCGAAAACAGCCTCTATGGCGCAGATCTCGACACGCTGTACGGTTTCATTCATGGCGCAGCAGATGACATTCGGACATTGCTGCCGATCGGCCATAATCCCGCTATTGGGGCGCTGGCTTATGATCTTGCGGGGTCAGCCGCGCAGCACGAAGCGTTTGCATCCCTGAAAAGGGGCAATCAGCCAGCAACCCTGACCATCTTTCAGACAACGGAAGACTGGATCAATATCCGGCCTTCCACCGTTCAGGCCAGTCAGGTTCTTACGCCCTGACTGGTGACCTTCTCCTCCTTCAGGCACAGAGAAGGCTTACGCGGCACTCAGCAGCCTGAGCCTTCACATACGGTCCTGCTGCGAGAACTTCGATTTCCAGAACACCCATTTCAGTCGCTGAGCGTGCACCCAGGTCGAGATATGCGTTGCCATTCGTCCAGCGGCCACCAGATGCATCTGCATCATACCAGCCGTCGACCTGATTTTCCCTGATCTCACGCATGGCCAGTCCATCCCAAAGACGGATCATACCGACCAGAACCCCAAGCGAACGGCGATCATCCACGTAAGGACCCGTCACGTCACATGGGCGGGATGTCCGTGACACCAGACGCACAGCGTCAACCCCATCTGGAAGCGAAAACAGGACGCGCCCGTCAACATTCCGCATGGGAGCAATGCGCTGGCCAGAGCGGGTTTCAAGATGCAAATCATGAAGATTGGTCGTCTCAATGACCGGCGCAACGTTCAGACCAAGAACCTTCGAACGCCTCGCCAAGTGTGCGTGGATCGGCTCCACAACCGCGCGGTCTGTTACTAGCGGTGCCGAAGCATCGTGTTCCCAGCTTTTTGCAGCCGTTGAGAGAGCAGCAACATCTCCTGGTTGTGCGAAGCTGTTGCGATTTCCGGTATCGAGATAACTCTCGGTCATGAGACCATTGGCGACGATCACATCGTGGTTGGCTGTCTCCACATGGTAATAGTCGTAAGCCGCAATATCTGTCGCATAAGCAATGCTGCCGCCGTTTACGAGCATACGCACAGGAATGAAGACCCCATCCAGATAGAGGCAGTGCTCAGACGTCAGAAGCAGATCTGTGTGAGGAACATTTTCCGACACAGCACCGGCACGAATACGAACTGCATAGCCGGCTTCGTCAGGATGCAGACCGTTACGGACCTGTGCGGTCTTGCTGCCAACCCAGCTCACGGTCTCGGACTGCTCCACACCGTCACGCACAACAATAACGTCATCACCGGCCCGCAGATTTTCAACGACGACTTCACCCGCCGGTGTCTTGATCAAGCTTCCTCCGAGGAAACAAACTGGACCCAGTTCAGCAATGGTTGAACCGTCTGTATCCCTTATCAGGGTAACGCCATTGCTGCTGTAGTCACCCTGCATCCGGGTGGAATACACGACGTCTGCCCCAGATGTGACCTGAAGGTAGTAACCGCCACCGCTGCTGACGAAAGAGGCGCTCTCTCCCTGTGAGTAGTCCAGGCCGTTCAGATCAATCTGGCCACCGGACGACAGGATGGTTTCACTCAGAGTGCCGCCGCTTTCCAGTGTCAGTACAGCGCCCGACGAAATCACAGTCGTATCTGCAACAGCTCCAGACGCAACATAGAATGAAGCACCACTTCGGACTTCCGCATGATCGACCACGGAGCCTGAAAGAGCTGACAGCGTTGCTCCCGGGTTCAGCTGCGTGTGCGTCAGTTGCCCCCCAGAAGATACAATCTGCGCGCCGCCACTGCTGACCGCGACATAATAAGCGTGCCCACCGTTCGTGATGGTCTGCAGCCCACCGGACAAAACAGTCGCGTTATAGGACGAGCCAGCTGAATCGACTGTGAATGTTCCCCCACTGCTGACAACAAGGAAATGATCTTCACCGCTCTCAGAAACAACGCCACCAGCCACAACTGTGACGTTCTGGATGGTGCCGCCCTGTTCAACAGTCAGAGTGTTACCCTGTCCGCTGACGGTTGCGCCCGAAACGGTCTGACCTGAAGAAACTATCTAAGACATGAAAATCCTGTGTGAAGGAAAAATGAAACCGCAGGCTTTCAGAACGCCGGGCGATGAAGAGCGCGGGTTGTAGCGGAAACCCATTCAAAAACACAATATTATTAACAAATATTCTACAACGTATGATTTCATATGGTCTTTTAGGAATTTACAGCTTTTCTCGAGCCTATACGCGCCCTCGCAAGCAGTGTCTCTGGACAGGGAAAACCCCTACCCCCTAGAGTTTGGATCTTCCCGCAACTCTGTCAGGCAGGCGCTCCTTACATGCACGACCCGAAGCCCGAAACCGCTACCCTTCAAGCCGGTGCTGCCTCCATGCAGGCTCCTCTTCTGAAGGGAACAATGGGCCCGGACGTCGTGGACCTGCGAGGAGCATCCCAAAAGCTGGGGGTTTTCTCATTCGACCCGGGCCTGGTCAGCACGGCGACCTGCACCAGTGCAATTACCTTCATCGACGGCGATGAAGGAACCCTTCTGCATCGCGGTTACCCGATTGAAGACCTCGCCCTCAATGCAAGCTTCACCGAGACGGCCTACCTGCTGCTGTACGGTGAGCTTCCGACGACACCGCAGTATCAGGCTTTCCAGGCCGATATGAATACGCATCGGCTGCTGAACGAACAGATTCGGAATTTCTTTAACGGCTTCCGTCGTGACGCGCACCCGATGGCCATTCTTTGCGGTACGGTAGGAGCCCTCTCAGCATTTTATCATGATGGGCTGGATATCTCACAGGCCAAGGACCGGGATCTTTCAGCGCGGCGCCTGATTGCAAAAGTGCCCACCATCGCCGCATGGGCCTATAAATATTCCATCGGAGAACCGTTCATTTATCCGGATGAGGAGATGTCCTTCTCCGAAAACTTCCTGCACATGCTGTTCGCGCGACCGGGCAATCATTACCGCGTCAATCCGGTTCTGGCCCGGGCCATGGACCGCATTCTGCTCCTTCATGCCGATCACGAGCAGAACGCTTCGACCACAACCGTCCGTCTTGTGGGTTCAACAGGGGCCAACCCTTATGCATGCATTTCTGCTGGTATTGCAGCCCTTTGGGGACCGGCTCATGGCGGTGCCAACGAAGCAGCGCTGAACATGCTTCAGTCCATCGGCACGCGTGACGGCATCCCTGCTTTCCTTGAAAAGGTCAAAGATCGGAACTCCGGTGTGCGCCTGATGGGCTTTGGACATCGCGTTTACAAGAGCTTTGATCCTCGCGCAAAAATCCTTCAGGCGACCTGCCATGAAGTTATTTCCGAGCTCGGGCTGGAGCACGATCCGCTACTGGATCTGGCAAAAGAACTGGAGCGCGTTGCGACGGAAGATGATTATTTCGTCAGCCGGAAGCTCTATCCGAATGTGGATTTCTATTCAGGTCTGATTCTGAAAGCTCTCGGTATTCCGACGAGCATGTTCACCGTGCTGTTCGCTGTTGCGCGCACGGTTGGCTGGGTCAGCCAGTGGAAAGAAATGATTGAGGATCCTGCAGCGCGGATTACACGTCCGCGGCAGCTTTATGTTGGGGAAGCGACGCGGGAATTCGTCCCCATGAGTGAGCGGGGCTGAAAAGCCCTGCCCTACCTTACGGTCTGATCAGCAATCGCAGCCAGGGGTCTGACCCTTGGCTTTGCGAACGACGTGATGGTCAATCCATTCAGCGACGAGACGACGGGCTTCCGTAATGGAAGATTCAGGATGGTGGATACGGTACAGTGTGGTGCATGCCGCAAAAGCCTGCATATCCGGCTGTCCGACCTCACGCAGTTCCTGATAGGCCGTGACAACTGCACGTTCGCACTTCCGGCCGATCCGGCTGGTTTCAATGCTCACTTTTGGTCCTGCTTCAGAAGAGGAAAAAAACGGTCTTACTCCTTAGGGGGCCTGACCTGACTACGCAAGCATAGATTGGGTTCCTCTATAACAGCAACAAGTGCATACGAATTTGGCACTACCCTTTGCGTCTTGTGGCCGGTAAACCACAGAAAACGACGTCAGTGGAGACCAGCATGACACAACACGGAGAGAGCCCGATCGCGGGTCGCACCCAGTGGGACCGGGACGCAGCCCTGACCACCGCCCGCATCCTTCTGGAGATCAAGGCCGTCAACTTCCGCCCGGAAGAGCCTTACACACTGACGTCAGGCTGGAAGTCCCCGGTCTATATCGACTGCCGCAAAATCATCTTCTTCCCCCGCGCCCGGACCAAGATCATGGAACTGGCCGTCGAGAAGATCGGCCGCCACATTGGCTATGAAAGCATTGATGCGGTTGTCGGTGGCGAG